>ENA-ORXR01000207-ORXR01000207.1-marine-metagenome-genome-assembly--contig:-NODE-207-length-91563-cov-6.105284_pt1 | contig 91563 bp, 80 predicted proteins | sample MGYA00237866_ERZ511479 | MGnify/ENA metagenome assembly ERZ511479
TGTAATCAGTCTCGATGAGTCCGTCTGCCTCCATAGCCTTTATCTCTTCGTCAAGAATATGCAGCACCGCCGGATACTCATCCCGCATATAGACATAAGCGCGTGCAGCATCAACGGCATGTGCGGCAATCAAAAGTCCTTCCAGAAAAAGGTGAGGTTCGCGTTCAAGGTAGAACCTGTCCTTGAATGTACCAGGCTCGCCCTCATCGCCGTTAACGGCTACATAACGAGGTCCTTCTTCTGCTCGTACAAACGACCATTTTTTACCACTGGGAAAGCCTGCTCCGCCAAGTCCACGCAAGCCGGATTCGAGCAGGGTGTTTTGAATGTCGTCGACGCTGCGCTGACCTTCTCGAATAGCCTTTAGCGCATCATAGCCACCAGTGGCGCGATAGGCCGCCTGATCCTGATAGTCAGGTATGGGAGCGTGTGTGTTGCCACTGGAAATTGCCTCCTTTACACTCTTTACAGTCGCAAAATCGATATGTCGGTGACCAAGCTCAAGCGTTGGGGCGGTATCACAGCGACCCATGCAAGGTGCACGCAGGATGCGGACCTGTGTAGCATCCAGATCTGATTCAAGTGCAGCTTTGAGCTGTTGTGCGCCTGCCAGCTCGCAAGAGAGCGAGTCGCATACCCTGATAGTGAGTGCCGGTGGCGGTGAGTCATCTTCGCTGATCACATCAAAGTGGGCGTAGAAGGTTGCCACCTCATAGACCTCGGCCTGAGACATGCGCATCTCTTCTGCCAATGCTCGAAGGTGGCTGGCCGAAATATGACCATAGGCATCCTGGATGAGATGCAGATGCTCGATGAGCAAATCGGCACGACGTGCGCGAGTACCTAATAGTGCTTGCACTTGCGATAGAGCCTGATCATTCAGCGCACGGCCCTTGGGACGATGCCGGCCTTTGCCATGGCCAGACTTCCAGACGCCTTGTTTGATTTTTAGTTTGTCAGGTGCAGTTGCCAATTCCAGTTCCTCGGTGCTCGGCTACTGTTGGTTCAGCTGGCAGCGCCTTGTAGTGTTTTAACCCGACAGCGAAAATGTAGCGGGGGTAGATCGTCTGGTCCGTGTCAATCATCCACGACGTTTAGAATCGAGGTAGTTATTGCGTGCAGAAAACTTATTGCTGACGATCGGGGTGAATATAATCTGACTCTGTCGTCTGCCGGTTTTTCTATAATCACGGACAGGTGTTCCATAGTGGTTCGGGCGACATCCGAGGCTGTGAAAGTTGTCAGGTCCAGCATGCAGAGGCGTTCCATTGCCTGGTTAACTAGTGAACCTTCAACGTCAAGCACAGCCCAACTGTCGGATTGATCTGTCAAATAGGCTGTAGGACCAAGCTCTGCGCACAAGAGTTCGAAAAAGTCTTGTGTGGACACACCGTTCAGTTCTGCGACCACGAAGCATTGATCAGATTGCAAACCGTACACTACAAGTGCGGTTGGTGTATCCGCAAGCACTACGTCGCTTGTACGTATGCATTGTCCGGTTTGGGGAAACGATACTGCCGAAAAACTGGCCAGGCGCTCATTGAGGGCATCCAGGCCGTTACGTGGCACTGCGATAGAGACGATGGCCAGGGTGCTTATCTCGCGTACCAGCGTATCGTTAAATGCTTTAGAGTAGCCATTCAGCGGACTGCTTGCTGTCAACATCGTGTTATCCACGTAGTCGCTCTCCATCCGGGTCAACAAAGTGCGGGGATACGATCGAAACTTCTGTCTGGTGACCACGCAGGGGATCACACGCCATAACCTTCTCACCCAGCCGTTCAGCCCCGCGGCGGAGGTAACCCAGCCCGATAAAGCTTTTCAAGGTTGGGGAATAGGCGACTGATGTCATCCATCCTTCATCATTAGCCAGTGTGCGTTCGGCGCCATGAGCTACGAAATGCGCGCCTGCATGCAGGCTTTGTGTGGCATCCACCGGTAACAGGCCAACAAGGCGAATGGCCTCATCGTGGATAAGCGCTGGACGTTGCGAGAGCACCTTGCCGATACAATCCTTGCCCGCAGATACCATGCGGCCAAGTCCAATGTTCAATGCCGTGGTTTGTCCAATCAACTCGTTGCCTGCGGCATGGCCTTTTTCAATACGCATGACGCCGAGAGCTTCCAGTCCATAGGGCGCAACATCGAATCGCTTACCGGCCTGCATAAGCGCCTCCATCATGGCATGTGCGTAGCGCGCAGGTACCGCCAGCTCGTAGGCCAGTTCGCCTGAAAAAGAGATGCGAAAAATCCGCGCTGGTGTGCCATTACACACAGAGAGGGCGGCGCAGGCCATGAAGGGTAAAGCGTCGTTACTCATGTCAAACGGCTTATCGACAACGTCCTCGAGCAAGCTTCTTGAATTGGGCCCTGCAATAGCAAATTGTGCCCATTGTTCAGTTGCTGAAATCAGATGCACATCAAGCGTTGGCCATAGACATTGTCGACAGAATTCAAGATGCCTGAAGACGCTGACCGCATTGGCGGTGGTTGTCGTCATGAGAAAATGATGCTCTGCCAATCTGGCGGTGGTGCCGTCATCCATAGCAAAGCCATCTTCACGCAGCATGAGTCCATAACGCACCCGTCCCACATTCAATGTGGAAAACGTATTGGCATAGACTTTGTCCAGAAACTCGGCCGCATCGACTCCTTGTACATCAATCTTGCCCAACGTTGTCACATCGCAAATGCCTACCGATCGTCGGGTTTGCAGCACTTCACGATCAACGCTTTCACGCCAGTGAGTCTCACCTGGCCGGACGAACCATTCTGCGCGCAACCACGCGCCTGATTCGACAAACGAGGCGCCATGAGCACTGGACCAGGCATGCGTCGGGGTATGCCTGGTGGGACGGAAGTGCTTGCCACGAGCACGTCCGGCAAACGCTGCGATAGGCACAGGCGTATAGGGTGGGCGAAAGATGGTTGTGCCTGTGTCAGGGATAGTCTGATTGGCAAGTCTTGCGATAATGGCAAGGCCCAGAACGTTTGAGGTCTTGCCCTGATCTGTGGCCATACCCAAAGTCGTGTAGCGTTTAGCGTGCTCTACCGACTGGAAACCCTCCTGATGAGCTAGCACAAGATCTTTGGTAGTCACATCATTCTGCAAGTCAATCCAGGCACGTCCCCTGGCGCCCGGCACTTGCCAGAAGGCGCTGATGCGTGAAGATTCCTCGCTTGCGTCGGGAGGCGGGGATGTGCTGGCATTGTTGCCAGCATCGATAAGAATCTGTTGTGCACTGTTTTGGCCGCTACGCAGTGCTTGCGACAGGCTCATGGCCGCATTGGCAGCACCAGCAACCTGCATACCCTCCGGCAGATCAGCACCCGGCACGAACGCTGCGATATCGTCTTGCCAGACAGGACGTCCGCGTTGATGACAGGTGAGATGCACATTGGGGCTCCAGCCACCTGACACGGCCAGACAATCGCAGTAGATTAGCTCACCGGAGGCAAGCGTAATGGAATGCAAAGCCAGACGTCCGGCGGTATCAGATACCTGGTTGCCCATATAAACGGGGATATCATCAAGTTTGAACGGCGCAGCTATGTTGCGTGTATCGACAACCGCAACAACTTGTACACCGGCAGCAAGCAGATCAACAGCTGTTCGCCAGCCATCATCATTGTTGGTAAAGATCGCCACTTGTCGACCTGGCGTCACACCAAAACGATTGAGATAGCTGCGTACTGAGCCTGCGAGCATGATCCCCGGTCTGTCGTTATCGCCGAATGCCATGGATCGCTCTGTTGCACCACTGCAAAGGAGTACGCGTTCACTGTAGATTCGCCACAGCACCTGACGGGGCTTGCCGTTAGCGTGTGCCAGATGATCGGTGCGTCGCTCCAGTGCACCATAGATGCCATGATCATAGCCACCAAAAACCGTGGTGCGCTTTAGTACTCTTACATTAGGCATAGCGGCCAGTTCAGCCATGCTGTCACGCGCCCAGTCTGCACCTGTCAGCTCATCAACTACACAGGTATCGGTATTGAGCCTGCCACCGGGCAGAAAATCTTCATCAGCAATGATAATGCGCATACCTGCACGTGCGGCCGTCAAGGCGGCGCTGATCCCTGCAGGCCCAGCGCCAATGATCAACAGCTCAGCGTGCAGAAACCCTTTGTCGTAGGTATCCGGATCTTCAAGCATTGATAAAGAGCCCAGACCTGCCGCTGCGCGTATGGCAGGCTCATAAACCTTCTCCCAGAACGCTTTGGGCCACATGAAGGTCTTGTAGTAAAAACCTGCGCTGAGAAATGATGACAAATGATCATTGATGGCCATGACATCGAAATTCAACGGCCCGATATGATTCTGACTGGAGGCTTCCAGTCCATCAAACATCTCAGTGACCGTGGCTCTGGTGTTCGGCTCGCGATGAGCACCTGTGCGCAGGTGTACCAAGGCGTTTGGCTCTTCAGGACCTGCGCTAAAGATGCCTCGCGGCCGGTGATACTTGAAAGAGCGCGCTACCAGTTTCTGATCATTGGCGAGAAGGGCTGAGGCCAGTGTATCGCCGGGATAGGCGCGATACTTTTTCTCGTTGAAAATGAAACTTATTGGTGTGTCGCTTTGCAGCAATCCACGATGAACCCGCAGGGCACCTTCAAGTTTACGAGGTGTAGCTTGCCTCTTCTTGTTACCGATGGTAGTCGCATTATCGGCCATTACGGTTGAATACCAGCGTGGGCCAGGGCGACATCACGGGCCAGCTCTACGTTGCTGATTTCGTGCGTCAGTGTATTCCGGGTAACAATAAGCCAGGAACGATCACCTTGTTCGTGATACCAGAGCTCACGGTGGGCGTCTGCGGGGTTATCACGCAAGTGCAAGTAGTCGTGAAAATCATCGGCTGCGCTTTCGGCTAGTGGATCAGGACGCTTTAACAAGTCGGCGTCACCCAGATAAACAAATTCTGCGCTATCGCGCAGACCAAGTAGTGGATGAGGTATCAGCATTATATTCTCGCCTAATGCAAATTGGGCTGTGCGCCAGCGCCACGTTCATCCAGAACCGCACCTGTGCGAAACCGATCCAGCCGCATGGCACTTGCCGTCTCGTGTGGCTGGCCGGTAGCAATCAGATGTGCATAGCACCAGCCACTGGCAGGAGTCGCCTTGAAACCTCCATAACACCAGCCACCATTGAAATAAAGGCCGGGTATGGATGTCTTGTCTATGTACGGTGAGCCATCGGCGGACATGTCCATGATACCGCCCCACATTCGCAACAATCTGGCTCGACCGATAGCAGGCATTATCGCCATGCCACCCTCACAGACATCTTCCACCACAGGTAGATTGCCTCGCTGTGCATAAGAGTTGTAGCCATCGATGTCCCCGCCGAAGACCAGTCCGCCCTTGTCTGACTGGCTGATATAAAAATGCCCTGCACCGAAAGTGATAACACCCGGGATGGCAGGTTTCAGACCCTCAGAGACAAACGCTTGCAGCACATGACTCTCAATCGGTAAACGTAAACCTGCCATGGACATCACCCGTCCCGAAGAACCAGCGACACACACAGCCACTTTCCTTGCGCGAATGCTGCCACGTGTCGTACGGACTCCCGTGCATTCACCGTTGTTCATCATGAAGCCGTTGACTTCGCAATTTTGCAGGATATCGACTCCGCGGCTATCAGCTGCATGGGCATAACCCCAGGCCACGGCATCGTGACGAACGGTGCCTGCGCGCGGCTGCCACAAGCCGCCTTTTATCGGAAACCGAGCGTTGTCGTAGTCGAGAAAGGGATACTGATTGCGCACACCTTGCTGATCCAGTAACACCGCATCAGCACCTGAGAGCAGCATATTATTGCCTCGACGCACATAGGCATCGCGCTGGGCATCGCTGTGATACAGATTGATGATGCCGCGTTGGGACACCATGGCGTTGTAGTTGATATCTTGCTCCAGACCTTCCCAGAGTCGCAGGGAGAGCTCATAAAACGGCTGGTTGCCGGGCAAAACATAGTTAGAGCGGATGATTGTAGTGTTACGGCCGATATTGCCTGAGCCGAGCCAGCCCTTCTCTACAACCGCCACGTTGGTGATGCCATGTTCGCTGGCCAGATAATGCGCAGTTGCCAGGCCGTGTCCGCCGCCACCGACGATCACGACATCGTACTCTTCGGCAGGTTCAGGAGAACGCCAGGTAGGCTGCCAGTGTTTATTGCCGGTCAATCCTTGCTTGAGTATCTGTAAAGCAGAGTAACGCAATGGAGTCACTTATATCTGAGGTTACGACAGGATGAACCAAATCAGCCACGATATGTTTCTCCATAATAGACGTATACTTATCTGATATGGACCTAATAACTCAAAATCGCCCGCCTTTCAGGGTAGGGTTTGTGCTGGTGGACGGTTTTGCGCTCATGTCTTATGCATCAGCCATGGAGCCTTTACGCGCTGCGAATCTCATTGCAGGGCGCAGGCTCTACGATATCCAGCACATGCCCGCATTGGGCGCGCGTACCCAAAGCTCGTCCGGGGCAATTGTGGGGGCTGATACTTATCTGGGTGAAAGTGTCGATTTTGATCTGGTACTGGTGGTCGCTGGTAGTGATCCACTGAGCGGCAATGTTTCACGCCTGGAGCACTGGTTGCGCTTGCTCGCATCCAGAGATGTGCTGGTGGGCGGCGTATCGGCAGGCCCATTGATTCTGGCTAGAGCAGGGGTCATGGAAGGACGCAGGCTTACCTGCCATTGGGAGCATGCACCGGCGCTACTCGACGCATCAAATAATCTGATTGTCGAACGCACCTTGTTCGTCCGGGATCGGCGACGTTTGACCTGCGCTGGCGGAACGGCGGCGCTGGATATGATGCACGCGCTGATCGCAGAACATCATGGCGGACGTTTCGCCCAGACAATCAGCGACTGGTTTTTACATACGGACATCCGTCCCGGGGAGAACCCGCAGGTGTCAGGCCTGGCAGAGCGCTACGGCGTTGCCAATGTTGGCGTATTGCAGGCATTGCAGGCAATGGAGAATCATATGGATGACCCTCTGACTCTTATACAAATCAGTGGCATTGTTGGTGTGAGTGTTCGGCAGATAAATCGATTGTTTCGTCAACATATGGGGGTTAGCACACAAGACTTTTATGTACGGCTCAGGCTGGATAAAGCACAATCACTTTTGCGTGGCAGTCTGTTATCGATTGCAGACGTGGCTCAGGCGACAGGGTTTGCCAACGGTGCGCATTTCAGTCGTCAGTTTCGTCGTGCTTTTGGTGAGACACCTTCACGGTATCGTGATCAGGCGCCTTAGGGTCCGTCCCATAATATATTGAGCACCTGAGATGTTGAAGTTATTGCAGGACGGGCCCTTAGGTACGCTTACTTTCAGGTGCGCCTATAATAGTGCTTCGCTTACCAAGGCATAGGGAATGTTTAGTAAGAGTTTTTAAAGTCCGCAACTTTGAGAAATGCAATGAAATTTGTTAGCCTTTTTTTTAGCCTCCTGTAATGGCCTCACGTCAAAGCATACCTCTGGAAACTGCACGCGCGCTTACGCAAAACGTCAAGTTGCAGCAGGATCCTCATGCGCTCCGCGGCGGAGAGAAACGTCTTGAGGTGGCGATTGGCCTTGAAGTGCGGCTATTGCGAAAACATATTGGCTTGACGGTATCCGAGCTTGCCGAAAAATGCGGCTTATCCATGGGCATGCTGTCCAAGATCGAAAACGGTTTGACGTCGCCTTCACTAACCACGCTTCAGTCCATCGCGCATGCCCTGGGAGTACAGATTTCCCAACTGCTAAAACGCTTTGAAGAGCAACGTCCGGTGCATTTTGTAAAATCCGGTGAGGGTGCTGCTCAAGAGCGGCGGGGAACGCGTTCAGGGCATCAGTATCAATTGCTGGGTTTTCTGGGATCGAACGACTCGGGTGTAATCGTCGAGCCCTACATGATTACGCTTAATAGCAATTCAGATGTATTCCCGACGTTTCAGCATGATGGTCTGGAGTTCTTGTATATGCTCGAAGGTAGTGTTGAATACAGGCACTCGGACGACGTGTTTCTCATGGAGCCGGGCGACTCATTATTTTTTCATGCTGACGCACCGCATGGACCGGAGCGTCTTGTCACTCTGCCTGCCAGATACTTGTCTGTTATCTCGTATCCTCAAGGTGGTACTGGTTGATTGAAAAGAGTCGTTTATCCGCAGCGTTATGAGTTTTATCTCTCTCTGTCTTGCTTTTTGATAGACGAAATATTGAAAGAAGTAAAATCAAATGATTCAGGTACGTCTAGTGATATTTTAAAAAAGCTTGGAAAAAAAGTTCAAAAATGCTCTATAGCAAGAGAGGTGGATTTCTCTACTCGAAGGGGAGGGCAAGAAAAGGCTGATGCAGATTATCTTGTTTCGGCGCATAGTGAAAAGGACGGCGGTGAATTGAGTATCTCAGGGATCTGGTGCCAAAACACTAGGTGTCGACGGTGTGGAATCAGGCCGAGCGCTTGCTCATTTTCGATTCTGGCCTATTCGTCGAAAACGATAATGATCCGACGATTCTGCTTACCTTTCTTTTCGATCTTCTGAACTCTTACACGGCCTATCTCGCCAGTGGATGCGACATGCGTACCACCGCAAGGTTGCAAATCGACACCGTCGAACTCCACCAGTCGGATAGTGCCCTGAGAGTTTCTGGGCGGTTGTACCGACATGGTGCGAACCAGCTCCGGCTGTGCGTCCAGTTCGGCATCCGTGATCCAGCGCATGCTCATTTTTACATCGCGCGCAATCAGCTCATTGAGCGCTACTGCCAGGGGTTCCTTGTCGATGGGGTCTTGTAGGTCGAAATCCAGCCGGGCGCGGTCCACCTGAATGGAGCCACTGGTCACTGGTGCATCTATCAGGGAACACAGCATATGCAGAGCACTGTGAAAGCGCATCAGTCGATAGCGGCGCTCCCAGTCCAGCTGTAGCGAAACGATATCACCGGCAGCAAGCACACTGTTATCGGCGATGACATGCAGTTGCTTGCCGCTCTCGCGATCTTTTAGTGTGTCTGTGATATCCAACCGTGTTCCATCTGCGGTTACCAAGCAGCCGGTATCGCCGAGCTGACCACCGCCGAGTGGGTAAAAGACGCTCTGATCGGTTTCTACGCCCGTTTCATGAATAGCAGTGACGGTAGCATCACATGATTTCAGGTAGCCGTCTTCTCGAAATAGTTCGCGCGTCATGGAAATGGACCTTGGCTGGACAGGTGATTGAAGATCACTTGAGTGTAGCGCTAGTTTGGGGCGATAGGGTATGCGCTAAAGCAGCGCACTCGATTAGATTATTGACTAATTTAAGAGATCGTCGTTCTGTGCGTGTCTTACGTTTTGCCATGTGGCACCTCTCCGGGGTATGCGCGAATTCGGAATTCGAACAATAGACGGGCACAGAATAATGTTCGGGCAAGACTTGAATCTGTAACAGGCGCTACTGTGCAAACAGACAAGGCGTACAACGGACGCCAATGAAAACGTGTAGTTTGTCATTTTTCAAATTCGAAAATTGCCCATGGACCCTATAGAAGATCGACTAGCGTTTGCCATTGAAATCACCGGCATTGCTGCACAAAGCGCACTGCAACTGTTTCATGAGAGGGATACGCTTGATATCGAGCGCAAAGGCTTACAGGATTGGGTCTCTAATGCTGACAAGTCTGTTGAGGATCAATTGAGAGCGGCATTAAATGATCGGTATTCCGAAGATGCAATCATCGGCGAGGAACATGCGAACACGACGGGCACATCCGGATATACATGGATTATCGATCCCATCGATGGAACCACCAATTTTGTCAATGGTACGCCTGGCTGGTGTGTGGTACTAGCGTGTGTTCACTCCGGTCAATGTGTCTGTTCCGTGATTTGCGATCCGGTATCAAACGAGCTATTTTCAGCTATGAGAGGTCGGGGGGCGAGGCTTAATGGGGTTCTGATGAAAACCAGTGCAGCCCGCAAGCTCAATGAAGGTACCTTGGGTGTGGGTCACAGCCCTCGGGTACCGGCTAAACCCACTATAGATTTACTCGCTGATTTATTACAACGAGAAGGTATGTTCCGACGAAGTGGTTCTGGTGCACTGGATCTTGCCTATGTGGCAGCAGGGCGGCTTATCGGCTATGTCGAACCACACATGAATGCCTGGGACTGCGTGGCGGCGCTGATGATGATTGAAGAAGCCGGTGGGGTTGTTGAACCCTTTGACATGCAATCCATGCTCGAAAATGGAGCTCGCGTAGTGACAGCCTGTGACGGAGTTTATGACGAGGTGGTGACTATGGTCAATGATGCTTACGCCGTGGAGAAGTGAAGGTGTGTGAAAATGTTAAAAACTACGCCAGATACTTGACCGGGCGAGTGATTTGTATCACCATCAAAGCGCTATCGGACCAAGGTCCAGGCAGCAAGTGGGAGAGCGCATTCAAGCCAGCAATGGTTGGTGCCGCCGAAGGGGAAACTACCCGTAAACTCTCAGGCGAAAGGACCGTTTGCAGCCAATAGCACTCTGGAAAGTCGGGCGATAAGCCCGCGCCGACGGTGTAAGCGAACACAATTAAGTGTTTGCCAGTCTCTCAGGCCATAGACAGAGGGGTACAAGTAGCGACAATGCTCAATCATTGTCGTCCTGTTTGCATGTCCCTTTAATGTACCTTTGATGCCCTTGGCCTACCCCGGAGTCTTGAATGTCTACACCCGTTGATAGTGCACCGCCGATTGCCCCGCCCGCCACAAAGCGCACTGCTCTGCACTCGCTACATGAGGAGCTTGGTGGCAAGATGGTCGATTTTGCTGGCTGGGAGATGCCCCTACAGTACGGTGAAGGCATCATGGCAGAGCACAAACAGTGCCGTGAACAATCAGCCCTTTTTGATGTATCACACATGGGACAGCTCGAATTACGCGGTCCCGAGGCTGCCGCGGCTCTGGAAAAACTGGTGCCAGCCGATATAATCAATTTGTCGAAAGGGCAGTGTCGATATACGTTTTTTACCAACACCGATGGCGGTATTCTCGACGATCTAATTGTCACAAATGCATCCGATCATTGGTACGTTGTCGTCAATGCATCCATGCGTGATCAGGATATTGCCCATTTGCAAAAACACCTCGTCGGCGTCGAGTTGTCAGAGCTTACCGAGCAGGCTTTAGTCGCTGTTCAGGGACCGGCCGCGATTACTGTTGTGTCATCGTTGTGTCCTGCTGCTGCCGATCTGATTTTCATGCAATCTGTGCAGACAACTATTGGAGGGGTGCCTTGTCGAGTATCGCGCCTTGGATACACTGGCGAAGATGGTTTCGAGTTGTCCATCCCCAACGAACATGCCGATCGTATCTCACGGGCCATTTTGTCGCATGATCAGTGTTTACCCGCAGGACTAGGTGCTCGTGATTCACTGCGACTAGAGGCAGGCTTGTGCCTGTATGGGAATGACATCGACACCACCACCACACCGGTCGAAGCATCGTTAACCTGGGCTATGCAAAAACGCCGACGTGAGCAAGGCGGCTTTCCAGGTGATTCACTCATCATGAAACAATTGAGCGATGGCGCATCCAGAAAATTGGTAGGTTTACGCCCGGAAGGACGGGTACCTGCCCGACACGGGGCGCAGATCTGTAATGCAGCAGGTGAGGTTGTTGGAACAATTACCTCAGGTGGGTTCGGCCCATCAGTGGGCGCGCCAGTTGCCATGGGTTATGTGGAGCGCGCATTGGCTGAGATCGATACGCAGCTTATGTTGTCTGTGCGAGGAAAGCTCTACCCTGCTACGGTCAGCGCATTACCCTTTGTGCCAAACAACTATAAACGTTAAGTCATAGTCAATGGGTATAGACAGAGAACTCTATCCTTGTGCTTATTTACGCTAGGCCGTGCGATAGAAAGCGAACGAGCGAGAGTAATTTAGAACGAGACCTTTGTTTATGCTCAACTTATTATGGGACGGACCCAAAGTGTCGAAAATGGGCAGCAGAAGCAGATTCCCCTTTTTGGACGCAAAATGTCAAAGCGCTATGATTTAGACAATAATCTGGTAACCGCTGGACCTAGATGTTGCAAGGGCAGCACGGCATCAGCTGCCTGCATGCGAAATGCGGTGCCGGGCATGCCCCACACCGCACTTGTCATCTCATCCTGAACGATGGTAAGTGATCCTGAGGTACGCATATCCTTTAGACCATGAGCGCCATCATTCCCCATACCTGTCATTAGAACCCCGACCGAACTGTTACCTGCTGCTTTGGCAACACTTTTAAACATTACGTCAACCGAAGGGCGATGCCCGCAAACCTGGTCTTTGGCATGTACTTTACAGCTAAGCGATTCGCCTTTCCTGATGACTTCAAGATGTTGATCACCCGGTGCAACGTAGCCCTTGCCAGGCTCTAGCCGCGCGCCCTGATTGGCAATGCCAATATCGAAACTGGACCACGTATTCAGTCTTACTGAAAAAGATTCCATATACCTTTGTGGCATATGCTGTGAAATTATCAATGCACAATCTGGAGCATTCAAACTCCCCAACAATCGACGAAATGCATCAGGCCCACCCGTTGATGCACCCACCGCTATGACCTTATTGATAGAGTCATTCGCACGCTCTGATGACATGAGCTTGCGGCGCAATCCGCTCAGCTCAATATCCTCCTTGCCCTTGTCAACAATAGATTCCGAACTGGGAAGCCTGCGAATCCGACCTGCCTGCTTCACGCGCTGAATCAGATCAGCACAGTATTCATCCATCGCCTGGTCGCTACCAGCATGACGTTTAACTACAAAATCAACAGCGCCGGCATCTAGCGCATCAAGCGTCACCTCTGCCCCATCAGTGGTCAACGAAGACAACATTACTACAGGCATTGGATGCAAGCGCATCAGATTTCTAAGAAACGTCAGCCCATTCATCCTGGGCATTTCTACATCCAGAGTTATTACATCCGGTTTAAACTGTTTGATCAATTCACGCGCATCAAACGCGTCCAAAGCGAAGCCAATTACCTCAATCTCCGGATCAGATGCCAATACGTTACAAAAATAGTGACACATCGTCTTTGAATCATCCACCACCAATGCTCGCACTGGCGACTTAGCAAATTTCAAGAGTGCACTCATAAGCGTTTAAAAACCGTGTTATCAACCCTTTGGTAATCTTCGGTAGAGTCCCCCAGAGTTTCAGAGTGACCAAGAAAAAGGTAGCTTCCAGGTTTCTGAATATTTGCAAAACCTCTTAAAACTTTTTTCTGAAATGACTCGTTAAAATAGATAAGCACGTTTCTGCAAAAGACGATATCAACATCTGGCCTGACAGGCCAGGGACTGAACAAATTTAACTGCCTGCAAATTAAAAGTTTTCGTAATTCTGAGCTAGCCTGCCACTTACCACCAGCTTTTCCCTCAAACCATCGGCTTTTTTTCGCTGGCGACAGCCCACGTAATTCACTTTCACGATACACCCCCGATACCGTTGTCTTGACCATTGTAGTGTTTATATCTGTGCAGAGAATTTTTGTCTTATAGTTCTCCATATCAGGACATTCCAGGGCTGACATAGCGAGAGAATAAGGCTCTTGCCCTGAACTGCATCCTGCAGACCATATGCGTACAGCCTGCTCATGGGCTCTACCAGCAACAAGTTCCGGCAACACAATTTTATTGAGAAAGTCAAAGTGATGTGGCTCTCTGAAGAAATAGGTTAAATTGGTAGTGATGGTATCGATAAAATCGATAGTCTCTGGGTTATGGGGATTAGATAGGACGTCCAGATACTCTTCAAACGAGGACAGCGAAAGAGCGTGTAGCCGGCGACCAAACCGCGTGACGATCATGGACTTTTTGTTGTTGCCCAATTTTATCCCCGTATGTTCCAACGTAAATTGTTGAAACATACGAAATGCATCGTCGCTCAATGATTCGGAGACTGTGCACTTTGGTGCTGTAGAGGCCATAATTACGCTGCACACTCCAAAGCTTTACCGACAGTAAAACTGGCCATTAACTCCGCAGACACGCCAATATCATTTAGCGCATCCAAAAGCTCGCTGGTCGCATTGAAGACTACAGGGTTTTCTGCAGGATAACTTCGCACGTACACTAATAAAAACTGCAACAGTGCACCGTCTACTTTTTGCAACATAGAGGCATCAAATTTAACAATCTTCCCTTTGATTAAAAAACCATCTACATACGTTTTAAGCTCAATAAGTTGCAGCCGACTTATTGCCGCTGGCAGTGCGATGGTTTCAACCACTGCCTCGCTCATAGCTCAATTTCCGCTGGAATAGATTCTACCGATGAACTCACGATAGGTTCAAGGTTTATAAGAATCAATAAATTATCATCAATCTTACCGAAGGCTCTTACAAAATTGGTAGGCACACTGCTTGCGGGACAGTCACCTGAATTATGCATCTCTGCCGCATCTTGTACGTTTTCCTCACGTAGCTGATACACCTCTGAAACACTGTCTACTACAAGCCCTATAATCCGAATCTGGTCTTCGTGCTCGCTGCGCACAATGATAATGGCGGTGGTATCTGTAGGCTTGGAAGCTGGCAGTTTAAAGCGGCTTCGCAAATCAATAATTGGCACAATTGCGCCCCGCAAATTAATAACACCCAAGACGTGGTCTGGAGATTTGGGTAGTGGCGTATAAGGGCCCCAACTCTTGATTTCCTGAACATTAAGTATCTCAACGCCATACTCTTCCTTATCCAGAAGAAAGGTAAGAAATTGATTTTTAGCCTCTATTGTGCTTGGATCTTCTTTCATTTCAAGTTGCATTGTTGGTAATCTCCGTCAGGCTGCTTCCGCCATTGCTTTTTTGTCGGTAAAATTTGCAGGGTCCAGGATTAGTGCAACCGATCCATCACTCATTATGGTTGCACCAGCAAGCCCCTTCACACTGCGATAATTACGATCCAGCGGTTTGATAACAACCTGCTGTTGACCAAGTACATCATCTATTACAAGCCCAACGCGCTTGCCATGCGTGTCAATGACTACCACTAGTCGACCGCAACCGGGCTCGGGCAAGCGAAAATGCTCCGCTACACGTAGCATCTGAATGTACTCACCTCTGAACATGCAGATATCACCCGTGCCAGGTACCTCTGCGGTTTTTGTCTGAGCTAACTCCAGCGTCTCGATAATACTAAGTACTGGAATGACATAGGTTTGCCCGGCCACATCAACCAGCTGCCCATCGAGAATAGCAAGTGACAACGGGAGGTTAATCAGGATACGTGTGCCTTCGCCAAATTTCGAATGAACGTGCACACGCCCACCCAGATCCATGATGTTCCGTCTAACGACATCCATGCCCACACCACGCCCGGAAACGTCACTGATCACCGCAGCAGTTGAAAAACCGGGGGCGAAGATCAGCTGATTAATCTGATCATCGGTCAATTCTTCATCCTCACCCACAATACCTTTCTCGCGTGCCTTGCCAAGAGTGAATGGCCCATTAATACCTTTGCCATCGTCAGAAATCTCGATAACGACGCTTCCGCTCTCCTGCCTGGCCTCCAGCATAAGCTTACCAGCGCCGGTTTTTCCCACAGCTGCACGCTCGGCAGGGGTTTCAAGGCCGTGATCAAGGCCGTTTCGTACCAGGTGAACTAATGGATCAATCATTCTTTCGAGCACAGTCTTATCCAGCTCCGTCTCTCCACCTAACAGTAACAAATCCACTTCCTTATCCAGCTTGCGCGACAGATCCCTCACCAATCGGGGCAAGCGGCTGAATGCGGATGAAATGGGGAGCATACGCACTTGCATGACGCTCTCTTGCAGATCTCGGGTGTTATGCTCAAGATCTGACATGCGCTCACGCAGTTCATTGAGATCAATCTCGTCAAAGTTATTGCAAACACGACTTAGCATGGATTGCGTTATCACCAACTCACCCACCAGATTGATAAGCTGATCGATCTTGTCAGTTGCTATCCTGATAGAACTTGATTCACTACTACTGCCACCACCACCCGACTTGACTTTCGGCTTCTTATCGCCTGATGTAGCTGTTTTGTCTACCTCCTTGGCAGGTGCATTATCCGATTTGGCGGCGGGAGGTTCAACCACTGCCACGGCTGGCGGAGGCTCACTCGCAGAAATAACTGCATCAGCCTCTCCCACCTCTTCAACCGAACACGTACAGTCGATATTTATCCAGTCAAATATTACCAGGATATCTGACTTCTTACAGGCGGAGGTAAGCCGCAAAGTCCATCCTAAATGGCAGTTATTTACGTCATAATCCTGCCAATCAGGTAGTTGACTTTCGCACAGCTCGGCCTTGAGCGGTCCAAGGTGCTTCACTGCACGAATCGTTGCTACAGGATTATTGCCTCTGACAAAAAAACTGGTTTTGGGTATAAATTTTATTTCCCAGTCGTGAAATAATGCCTCACGAGACTGTGCTGGAGTTATAACTTTCTCCTCTGGACCATCAGCCTCGGTCGCATCGACAGAATCTGCAGCCGCTACTGATTCCTCCAGCTTTTGTTGCAGCGCCAGACGATCCGGGTTGTCGGAACTCTCTCCAGAATCCCGACTTTCAGCCAGCATCGCTTGCACCAGATCCAGCCCTTGCAGAAGCAGATCAACATCAGGCTGCTCGACTTCTCGACGCCCCGAGCGCATTTCATCGAGCAAGGTCTCCATATGATGAGTAAGCTCGGCCATAGTCATATATCCGAACGTCGCACCACCACCTTTTATGGAGTGTGCAGCGCGAAACACTTCATTCAGACAATCAAGATCACCGTCGCCTTCATCCATGCGCATCAAACCGCGTTCCAGAAGCTCGATATTCTCCTGGCACTCGTCCAGGAAAATCTCGCGCAGCTCTTCTAGTTCGTCATCCATAGTGCATCTCTATAATGGTACGGCAGTAGCCGTTACCAGTCTGGTGGCTCATTAAAGTAATAGTTTGTCTCAGGCACATGAATAAACGCCAAATTTCGGCAAATATTCAACAGCTTTACTATTCCAATGCCTGTATAGCGACCAGTGTTCACGACTTTTGAGGTACCGTTTCTCTATGCCACCGTCTCGCTGCAGTGAAGATTCACGAGTTCGAATTTTCTCTCTGGAGAGGCTAAAAAAGAGGCTTTAAGGGCCGCTACGTATGTTTAACCCAAATAAGCAAGAACTCGTTAAAACATGATGAAAATGCGTCCCTTACTTGTACTTTGCATGATAGTCGCAGGTGTCGTGCCTACAACCGTCGCAAGTCTGATTATCACAAAGCAAGCGAGTGAATCGAAGAAAGAAGCTGCTTTTGAAAATCTGCGCGGTGATGAGATCAAGAGAAATGACGAAATAGAATTTATTTTAAATACTTCTCTAAATCTCAATTCATCTATGGCAAATAACCCTAATACGGTTATGGCTATGAAGAGGTTCTCGGAAACCTTTGACAGCTTGGGCGAAACAGCTGTAGGTGATGCAGACCTCTTGGCCGATGCAAAGACACAGGTTAAGCGGTTTTACGATCGGCAGTTTCTTCCGCCGTTGTCAGAGAACAGTGACAGCACGATAAATTCATCACAGCTTATGCCTGTAAGCGACGCGAGCATCATGGGTCAATATCATTACCTGGCGAACAATAGCAATCCATTGGGTAGCAAAAATGAATTAATGTCACACGATGCTAACTCAACATACGGAAGGCAGCATGAAAAATTTCATCCCGGTTTTAATGATGATCTGGGTCGATTCGGTTATTACGATATATTTTTAATCGAGCCTACCAACGGCAATATCGTCTACTCGGTTTACAAAGAGGCTGACTTCGCCACCAGTCTTTTCAATGGCCCTTATCGCGATAGTAACCTGGCAGAAGCCGCCAGACTGGCACTGGACATGCCGGAGGGTCAATCAATCATGGTTGACTTTAAAAAATATCCCCCATCCTATAATGCACCTGCGGCATTCTTTGCTTCTCCGATCTACCAGAATGGTAACGTTATCGGTGTGTTGGCTTTCCAGTTAGCCATTAATAAAATCAGTCAAGTAGTACAACTGTCCGAAGGCTTGGGCGAAACCGGCGAAGCCATGCTGGTGGGTGCGGACATGCTTATGCGCTCACAGTCTCGACTCACTGAAGAAAACACTATCCTGGAAACTTCCATTGATAGTGACGCCGTTAGTCTGGCCTTGGCTGGGAACACAGGTGTCATGGAAGACAGTGGTGGCTACCTGACTGCTTACGGTCCTCTTACAGTTGCTGGAATAAACTGGGCTTTGATTACAAGAGTTCCCTCAAAGGAGGCCCTGGCATCAGTAGCAAAACTCACCCGTACCAGTTTCTGGGTTACCGTAGTGAGCACCCTGCTTATTGCGCTCTTCGCCGTTATTCTGGGTAGACACTTGTATAATCTTCTTGGTGGTGATCCAAGCGACATGTCGCGTATTGCTGAAACCATTGCCGCCGGTGATCTTAGAGATAAGCCAGGTGATGAGAATTCTAAAGGTGCATATGCTCAGCTGGTCAACATGCGGAGCAAGTTGAGAGATATACTAACAGAGGCATCGACCATCGCAAACTCCGTCAACAGCGGCTCTACTGAACTCTCTGAAGGGAATCTTGGCCTTAAGGAACGAACCAGACAACAAGCCGAGAACCTCGAAGAAACCGGCTCAAGCACTGAAGAGCTAACAAGCACCGTAAAACAGAATGCCGAAAACGCACGCTCAGCTAACACGCTAGCCATTACCACCCGAGAGCGCGCAGTATCCAGTGGCGAAGTCGCCATGCGTGCTGTGACTGCCATGGAAGACATCAGTTCTTCCAGTGAGCGTATCGCGGCCATTATCGGTGTTATTGATGAGATCGCCTTTCAGACCAACTTACTGGCACTCAACGCCGCAGTAGAAGCCGCACGTGCAGGTGAACAAGGACGCGGATTTGCCGTGGTAGCCAGCGAAGTACGCCAGCTCGCAGGGCGAAGCGCATCCGCCGCCAAGGAAATAAAGGGGCTGATAGAGGACAGTGTTTCAAAGGTACGTGATGGCACTGGTCTGGTAACCGAATCGGGCGATGAGCTGAAATATATTGTTGAATCTGTTTCTCAACTTACCGATATCGTTGGACAGATCGCCATTGCTTCGGATGAGCAAGCCATAGGCATTGACCAGATCAATCAGGCGTTAGTACAGATGGACGGTATGACGCAGCAAAACGCCAACATGGTGCAAATGGCCGCTGCAACCAGCAAGGAGATGAGTGATCAGGCAACGTTGTTAAGTACGCAAATTAGCTATTTTACGGCTAACGAGAATACGCAGGAAAGACCCTCATCAAGTGTTAATCAATCGTTACAGGTAAAAAATACTCCCACGCCGGTATCGTTTTCCCGGTTATCCACAACTGACAAACTATCGCAAGGTGAAGCAAAGACATTTGTTGCGAGCGAAGCTGCTAACCAACCCACTTCTTCCGAAAAATCGTTTAAAAAAGCATCGAGACAGGATGAAATGTGGGATGAATTTTAAGAGGATTGCTGTCTTATGAATCTGCTGCAGGCAAACGCTTTGTCGCATTATCTGGGCAAGCAGCGCAAACAGCAACATATATGCAGCAAAAAAAACGCTGGTTACATATATAAAAATACAAATGATGCCAGTCATATACAAGCATTCTGCGTAACCTACATTTTACTCTTGAGAAAATTAATCTAGTGGTTGACTTTCAATCTATCGACGACAGAAGCAAACTAGCTGGTACCAACCGCCTTGAGCTGCTCACGTTCAGACTCATTGACAAACACAACAAACCTGAAGTCGCTCTTTATGGCATCAATGTATTCAAAGTGCGTGAAATAATGGTCCTGCCCGAACTGATAAAGACTCCTCAAAGCAATAAGTACACTGCGGGTGTCGCGAACATTAGAGGCCTTGCGATACCGGTACTGGATCTAAATCGATACTGCGGAAAGCACAATACTATCATCGACGGTGGCATTCTAGTCGTTACCGAGTTTAATGGAAGCACCCAAGGTCTTCTTGTACACAACGTTGAGAACATCGTGCAACTGGCGTGGAGTCAGATTCAGGAGCCACCTAAAATTGTTATGGAAAGTCATGGTAACCACACGACCGCAATGTCTCAAATGACAGACGATCAGATGCTATTGATTCTTGATGTGGAAAAAGTATTAGCTGAAATTGTTGGATCAAAGAGTGACGTTATTTTATACACTGAGATGCCTACGCATAACGAAGGGAAAATGGTATTTTTTGCAGACGACTCTTTGGTAGCACGTACCCAGATTACACAGATCCTCAAAAAAATGCGCCTGGAGTATGAATTTGAGAAGAATGGAAAAGCCGCGTTAGAGGCGTTGACGAAGATGGCCTCGGAAGCTGAAGCTGAGGGCTGTAAACTGCGAGACAAACTCTGCGCTATTATTACAGACGTAGAAATGCCAGAAATGGATGGATACGTGCTCACTGGAAAAATCAAAGAGGACAGAAGATTCGATGGCATACCCGTGATGATGCATACTTCTCTATCCGCTGCGGAGAATTTGCGTCTAGGCATGAAAGTGGGTGCTGATGCATATATACCAAAACTCCGGCCTAAAGAGTTTGCCGAAACTCTGGATAATATAATTAATCAATACAGCAACGCAGCTTGAGAACCTATTGGCAACTAGAATCTTTTGTTGATTGTCTTCAACCAGTAAGTTGTGCCATACGCCATTTATTCTGAGCATGATCTATGTTGGTTGTATTAAGCAAAAGTCATAATTCGAGTAGTAAAGAGTCATGTTTAAAGTCCCTAACTTAATTGGCAATCTACGCTTGAGATACAAGATGTTGCTGCTTGTAAGCGTTCCTTTCGCCGCGCTGGCTTTATTTTCGGTATAGAAAATATACAACAATCACATCCATCACGATACAGCTTTAAAATTTCGAGTACTCAATCAACTCAGCATGACATCCAGCGCTCTTGTCCATGAAATACAGAAGGAGCGTGGGGCGTCAGCGGGTTTTCTATCAAGCTGTGGCAAGAAGTTTAATCAAGTTGTTCAAGAACAACGCAAACTCACCGATGAAAAGCTGGCCGTATACAAGTCCCAGCTGAGTGAAACCGACGGCACTCAATACAGTTCCGAATTCAGGGAAACGCTAGAGACGATCACTGAACTTACTTCACGCCTCGATTCAGAGCGATCAAGGGTGCAATCCCAGACGGTAAGTGTCGCTGAGCAAGTGGCCTACTACACATCAATTAACACGGACATTTTGCAAATTAGCAACTTTCTTGGACGGTTCAGCGACAGCGGTGAGTTGGCTAATACGGCAACTGCCTACGCAGCACTGATGCAAAGTAAAGAACGCGCTGGAATCGAAAGAGCCTTGCTTAGCACGGTATGTTCCATGGACAAATTTAGCACCGAGACATTGGGAAAATATTCCAATCTAGTGAATACACAAGAGATTTACTTGATGATTTTTAGCAGTATGGCTAGTGAAGAAGCAATGGAATTTTTCAACAAGCAGATGTCTGGTGATGGGGTACGGGCAGTTGAGAGGATGCGTAGTATTGCTTTTCAGAACGCAGAAACCGGAGGTTTTGGGATTGATCCGCTCGCCTGGTTTGAAGAAAGTACGAAACGAATCGGTCTTCTTAAAACAGTAGAGGACTACTTGACTCAACAACTTTTTGAATTTTCAAGAACTGACGAACAACAGACCGTTAGCAATTTCTGGCAATCAGTGATTGTACTATGCATCGCGGGATTCATCAGCCTTGCATTGCTTATACATATTACTATTGCGGTAGACCGCTCGGTGTCCAGAGCAATGGCGCTGGCCAACAGTATTGCTGACGGCGACCTTACCGGAAATTATACCTCCTCCAGCAAAGATGAGGTGGGGAACCTGCTTACCGCATTAAACGCCATGCAGAATAAGCTCAGCCAGGTCATTGGCGAATCTGTCTACGTATCAAATTCAGTGTCTGAAGGCGCTAATGAAATTTTTAAAAGTAGCGAAAAATTGCGTGAGAAAACCAGTGAACAGTCTGAAAGCGTTGAAAGAACAGCATCCAGCAGCGAAGAAATTTCAGCGACCAATAAGGATCACTCCGGCAAAGCCGGAGGTATTCGTTTGGTGAGCCGCTCAAAGCGGCTGCGGGGTCGCTGCGCGGCCCCTACGATTTAGCCACCCAAGGTGGCTGGCTCAACGCAACAAACTTAACTGATCCAATCGCGCCTCCTCAGCTTCCTGATTTTGAATGTACTGTCTGATCACTGTCTCGTCCCGACCCACTGTCGATACATAATATCCACGGGCCCAAAAGTGCTGACCCACAAAGTTACGCCTTTTCCCTCCGTAGGTCCTTGCAATGTGAATAGCACTTTTTCCCTTGATATATCCGACAACTTGCGCAACCGCATACTTCGGCGGTATTGACAGCATCATATGCACGTGATCGGACATAATATGACCTTCGTCCACCTCGCACTCCTTACGCTTGGCCAACTCCCGAAAAACGCTACCTAAATGCGGTCGTAATTCTTTGAAAAGTGTTTTCCTGCGATACTTGGCGATAAATACCACGTGATATTTGCACTCCCACTTCGAGTGATTTAATGTTTGGGCTTCCATCTGGTTTCTCCATTTTCTTGTGTGCTTGAGCGACTCACAAGATGGAGTTTCCAGATGGACTCCCGCAATTGTCAAACTATGGGGGACTCCCAGCGGAGCTGGGGGATTCCCGTTGCACTAGTGTTGCATAAAATTTTGGCTGAAGGCGGCCCCGACCAGAACCGCATCGCTGCTTCTATAGCAGCATTCCCCTGTTTTTTTGGTAGCAAGGACTATCAGCTTTTTGTTTCGCGTTCTCATGTTTTTTTTGAACTTTCATCCAAATCCAGTATTTTATATTGGATCTGCTGTTCGAACTTGTCCAGTTAAAATGGCTTTTTCACCTCAGCTGGCGACAAAGAACTAATGGTAAATTTTTGATTTGCTCGAAAGTCAAGCAATCCAGGGGATGTGCTGAATCGTTGTTTTTGCTTTCAGACTGGCTCATCATTATTTTTCTATATAAAAAAAGTACTGATTATTGATACCAGTATTTAATTATCTACACCCCGAGTATGCGCAAACACATGCGATATGCCAAAATACGCTGATATCCATCACCTTGATGGTATACCCACAGACGAGAATAGTAAAAATTGCTATCTTCTGTACCCGTAGTAAACCTTTTGTTTTTTAATTAACCAGAGATATACATCTATGCCACGTCCGGCGAAAAAACTAGACTTTGACGATGTCACAGCAATGACAGCAATTTTAAAAGCAGTAGGCTCCCAGGCCAAGAAGGCACCTCTGACTAAACCACAGGTTTGTGAGGCGACTGGCCTGGCTACGCCAAGAGTAACCGCAGCATACAAATCGCTGCTTAAAATGGAACTTGCGCAACAGATATCAGCACCGGCAGATATGCCTCAGAAAGGCGTTTACCTGAAAACAACTGCGAAGGGTAAAGCGTACAACAAGGCCTACGACCTACTGTTTGCTTAATTAAATCGTGTGCCGCCAGGATCAGGGATGAGCTTGGCGCATATTTCAATATTTTTGAATTTCAAAAAATATCATATAAAAAATCGACCGCTTCCCGATAGAAACTGCCAACGCAGGCCAAAGTGACGTACAGATCTTTTTAGCAAATCTATTTTCGATATGACTGACTACAAGAGTGCAGATCAATCCATTGAGCGCCGCGTCGATGACTTGATCGCAAAGCTGGACCTTGATGAGAAAATCGCTCAATTGCATGCGTTTTGGCTAGTGCTTGATGAGTCCGGCCAGCACAAAATACGTAGCGATCAGTTCACCGGCGGCAGCGACTCTACCGGGATCAACGAGCGACTGAAACTTGGCCTTGGGCAAATTACACGACCACTGGGCACCCGCAGTGTGGAGCCTCGCAGCGGCGTACGGGCATTGAACCGCCTGCAGAAATACCTCGTTGAGCAAACCCGTTGGGGTATTCCTGTATTGGCACATGAAGAGTGCCTTTCCGGCCTGATGGCCTGTGGCGCTACCCTGTTTCCCTCCTCTCTTGCCTATGGTGCTACCTGGAACCCTGAGCTCATACACGAGGTTGGTGAAGCCATTGGCGTTGAATCACTCTCCGTTGGCGCACGTCAGGGGCTGGCACCAGTGCTTGACGTCGCCCGGGATGCGCGATGGGGACGTTGCGAAGAGAGCTTCGGTGAGGATCCGTATCTTACCGGCGTACTGGCCACCCGCTATGTACAGGGGCTACAAGGCAAGGAGCGACAATTGCTCGCAACTCTTAAACATTATGTCGGGCATTCGTTTAGCGAAGGAGGTCGAAATCATGCCCCCGTCCATATAGGATGGCGTGAATTGCATGATGACTTCATGCTGCCCTTCGAGATGGCGGTTAAACTTGGCAACGCAGGCTCTGTAATGCCAGCTTATCACGACATCGACAATGAGCCGGTGCACGCGTCTCGTCATCTGTTGACCGACATGCTAAGAGAAGCCTGGGGTTTTGATGGATTGATTGTCGCGGACTACGTGGGCGTCACTCTGTTACAAACCCATCATGGCGTTGCAGCCGACCCGGCAGAAGCTGCGGCACTGTCGTTTAACGCAGGCCTTGACGTTGAACTGCCTGGCGATGATTGTGCTCCGCATCTAAAACAGGCTTTGGATCGAGGGCTGATCGACATGCAAACCATCAATCAGGCAGTGCGACGGGTTCTGCGAGAGAAGTTCCGCCTGGGACTGTTCGAGACGCCTTATACCGATGACACTTTAGTAAATTTACGTAGTGATAAAGCAATTGCAGTGGCGAAAACTGTTGCCGAACAATCCATAACCATTGTTGACAACAACGGCGTACTGCCACTGGACAGTCATAAGAATATTGCACTCATTGGCCCAACCGCAAATGACCCCCTTGCCCTGCTAGGTGACTACAGTTTTCCAGTACATCTGATCAATCAGGATGAATCGGATGATGCGGCCAACGTAGTGACTTTGCTCGAAGGGTTTCGTTCAGTGTGCAAAGAGGCGCAAGTGAGCTATGCCCGGGGTTGTCATATTCTGGAAACTCGCGGATCTGGCACACCCGTATTTCCAGGCGATATTGATGACAATATCAGTCTGGACATAAAATCGATGCTATCAAAAAGACTTGACCTCATCGACGAGGCGGTGAATGTCGCCGAAGCTGCCGACGTCGCCATTGTCTGCGTTGGAGACCTTTCAGGTATTTTCCAGACAGGCACGGTCGGTGAGGGCTCTGATACAGATACTCTGGAATTGCCGGGTGTTCAACTGCAATTGCTTGAGGCCATTGTAGCTACCGGAAAACCGGTAGTGGCAGTACTGACTAGCGGTCGCCCCTATAATCTTGGCGGTCTGGAGTCGGCACTGGCTGCACAGGTTATGGCCTGGTTTGGTGGCGAGCAAGGTGGAACGGCACTTGCGAACGTCCTGACAGGTGCTGTTGAGCCGTCCGGCAGATTGACGTTGTCAGTTCCCAGAAGCGCAGGTGCCAGTCCGTATTTTTACAACCACAAGTTCAAGAGCTCGGGCACACCCGTCGCTCGACATTTTGGCAGCAACTACCCCTTCGGACATGGTCACTCGTACACACGTTTCCATTACAGCGACCTAGTGCTTGCCAATGAGTCGGTTGATATCAAAGCGGGTACCGTGGAGATGTCATTTATCTTGCAAAATACAGGCGATAGAGCAGGCGTTGAAATACCCCAGCTCTATGTTCGCGATGTTCTTGCCAGTATGGTGCGACCGGTCAAGGAATTAAAAGGCTTTGGACGAGTAGAACTGGCTGCAGGTGAACGTGCAAGGGTGAGTTTTTCACTGCCGGTTGATATGCTGAATTTTACCGGTGCTTCCGGCATGCGAATTGTTGAACCTGGAGAATTCACTTTAATGATAGGTGCATCCAGTACAAACATTCGGCTACAGGGACAGGTGCTGATAACCGGGAAAACGCGAACTCTTGAATGCTATTGGAGAATGGAGAGTACATGCTCGATAGAGCACCTTACAAGCATTTGATGCCTGGCAGCACGCCTTGTCAATAGGCAGTTATACGACGCCCTGGCCTCGGTCAACCACTTGGTATATCTGACAAAAATCAGTGAGCAAGATGCTGAATCGTTTTATTCCTCACTGACAGTCAACACCAGGGTCAAATACTCTTTTCCGTCATTTGATTTTCTATGTACTCAGCTTGTCGTATGGCAAGACTGACAATAGTGAGTGTTGGGTTTTCAGCACCACCGGTCGTGAACTGGCTACCATCTGATACAAACAGGTTGGCGATGTCATGGCTCTGCCCAAAGCCATTAACCACTCCCTCATCGGCCTTTGCACTCATACGCAAGGTGCCCAGGTTGTGCGTCGAAGGGTACGGCGGTGTTGGGTAGGTCTGCGTTGCACCTACTGAATCAAAAATTGCCATGCCTTGCTGGTAGGCGTGGTTGCGCATGGCAATGTCGTTTGGATGATCGTCGAAATGCACATTGGCAACAGGCATATCGAACTGGTCTTTCTGATCAGAGAGTGTCACGCCATTCGATTCCTGAGGCATGTCTTCGCCCACTAACCACATACCCGCCATATTTTCGTACATGTCCATTGCGGCGGTGAACTCACGCCCCCATCCCCCCGGATTAAGAAAAGCGGCCATAAAAGGTATGCCTAAAGAGAGTGTTTCCATCTCATAGCCACCGACGAATCCACGCGAAGGGTCATGCTTGGCTTCGTCGGATATGATACCGGCCATAGTAGTACCGCGATACATATGAACTGGCTTGTCAAATGCAGCATAGACCGAACCCGTCATGTGCCGCATATAGTTTTTACCAACTTGCCCGGAGCTATTGGCGAGCCCATCCGGAAACTGTGTGGATGCAGAGTTGAGCAAGATCCGCGGGCTCTCGATCGAGTTGCCAGCAACACAGACAACACGCGCTTTCTGTTCAATCTGGTAACCATCAAGGTCTTGATAAACAACTCCTGATACTTTACCGCTGTCATCGTGATTGACCTTGAGCACATGAGCGTTCTCACGAACCTCAAGATTACCCGTAGCTTCTCCACTCGGAATTTCGGTGTAGGCAGTGGACCATTTCGCCCCCATCTTGCAACCCTGAAAACAAAAACCAAGCTGCTGACATGCCGCTCTGTTATCACGAGTCTGCGAATTAATAGCCATACGCCCCGTATGACACTCCTTGTAACCCAGTTTATCGGCTCCAGCTTTCATCACCTTGAAATTGTTATTGCCTGGCAGGCCGGGAATACCGTTGGTTCGAGTCACACCCATCTTGTACTCTGCCTTGTCGTAATAAGGCTCAAGTTCGCCAAGGGAGATGGGCCAGTCTAAAAGGTTAGCGCCTTCAACGTCACCGTATTCAGTTTTCGCGCGTAGCTCATGTTCCTGAAATCTGAGCGAGGCGCCAGCCCAGTGTGTGGTAGAGCCGCCAACCGCCTTTACAATCCAGGCTGGTAAATTGGCAAAATCTTTTGCTACGCGCCAGTCGCCAGAAGTTGTGCGCATATCAGTCCACGCCAGCTGACTGAAGCTCGGCCATTCATTGTTCAAATAGTCCTGTGGCAGATGGCGCCCACCGGCTTCCAGCGCTACTACGCTGATACCCTTCTGTGCAAGTTCATTGGCAAGAGTACCGCCACCGGCACCGGTACCGATGATGACTACTACGCTGTTGTCGTATACATCAAATGGAGCTGTCATTTTGCTTGTCCTCAAAACGGGGGTTAAGCGCGATAAAGATTGCGCGGCCTTGGTTCACTACCATGTTTCACTACCTTGAATCACAGCCAATTGATGTCATCAAACCCGCGCTTGATATAGCCACCGTGCTCAAACGATGAGCCCTCATATCCCAGCGCTGCCCAGACAGCCTCCTGGTTATACAGACTCACGACCAATCCGCCTCTGACAGTCTGAAAAAACTCCTCAGACTCCATGGCTTTAAGAATGGCCACTCTGTCTGACTCCCAGCCTGTCTGCAGATAGCTTGCCTGACCACGCTCCCTTGCGGCGGTGTCCAGGGATACAACGCCATCTTCTATAAACGCTTTGTATTGCTTATCTTCCGCAGCGCTATCATCGTGCCCCTTGACCGCTACCGCATACAACTCATCACCAAATCGATCGTGCGGATAAACATCACGCGCCATCTGTACAAGTGTTGCCATCACCTGGGGCTCCAAAGACTTGACTTCCAATGCCCATGAAGCTGAACTGGCCGCTAAAAATCCTCCACCCACCATGAAGCTGCCTCCAATCACAGCCCCCCGCTTCAACAGCTGTCGCCGACTCATTTTCATAAGCTCTGATGCAGGCTGCACAAAGGCTACCGGGTGTTGCTTTTCGGAAATTGTATTCATGATGAGTTTTCCTCTAACGATATAGGGCTGTTGGTCTACTGACTATCGATTCGCAACGGCTATTCATGGAAACGCAAGGCCGATTGTTCAGAAATTGAATGGGAATTTTATGAAAATGCCATTAGAGGAACCTGCCATGGCGTTGCAGAACCTCAATATCATAACCATCCGGATCCTTGATGAAGAAAAAACGCGCAAGAAGCTTGTTCTCATGTTCAAACTCAACGATGTCTCTGGGTTCAAGTCCAAGATTCTTGATTTTGTTGTGTTCGGCGTCAAGATCATCCACCGACACTGCAAGATGTCCATAACCATTACCAAGCTCATAAGGGTCCGATTGCGATTTATTGACTGTCAACTCAAGCTCAAAAGTACTTTCACTATTACTCAGATAAATTAGCTTGAAGGTTTCAAAATCCAGCTCATCGGCAACCTTCAGATCGAATGCTTGCTCATAAAACTTAATTGAACGATGTTCATCGATAACACGGATCATGGAATGGATGGCCTTCGCCATGAATATACCTCTCGTCACTCACCTGTTGCGAACAGTGTGGTTTGCGAACCATCAATATCATCTTGTATATCATACTCAGCAGTATTTTTCATTATCGTCCGGCTATATGATCAAAATCAGTTGACATACTTGCTCATCAATAATTTTGGCAGAGCAAGGATGGCATCTGGTGCGAGGACGATAAACGTCAATACGCCCAGCACGGGAAGCAATATGATGACAACATCGCGCAGCGCATCAATCAGTCGGATTTTGCCGATAGACGCTGCAATCAACAGGCAAAGACCGTAAGGTGGTGTTACTAATCCGAAACCGAGACTAACCACACCGATTTTCGAGTCCAGAAGCTTCTAGAGCTGTATATAATCAGCGAAGCAGTTCTGGTCGGAGCCGCCTTCGGCCAGAATTTTATGCAACACTAAAAGTTTAGAATATTCATATACATTTCAAAGTGGAACAATGACTCAAGACGAGGCACTTAATATACTTAAACTTGGTAGAAATGTGTTTCTTACCGGGTCTGCAGGATCGGGGAAGACCTATCTCCTCAATCGCTATATAACTTATCTGCGGCATCATAAAATCGGGGTATCAGTAACTGCTTCAACTGGCTTGGCTGCTACTCATCTGGATGGCCGCACAATCCATTCCTGGAGCGGTATAGGTATCCGCGATTCGATTACCGATGGGCAATTGAATAATCTGCAGCGTGACAAAAGACTCAGGAAGAGGTACCTGAAAACCAAAATTCTGATTATCGATGAAATTTCCATGCTGCACGCCTACCAGCTTGATTTAATCGATAAAGTTGCTCGTCACATGCTACAGCCACTACTTCCCTTCGGTGGTTTACAAGTGGTTCTTTGCGGAGACTTTTTCCAGTTGCCGCCAGTTGCATTCGAATCAATATCAGGTACCAAATTCGCATTCGAGTCCATTGCATGGACAACAGCAGATCTATGCACTTGCTACCTGCATGAACAACATCGACAAGGTAATGACCCACTTTTTAGTGTGCTGAATGATATTCGAAGTGGAAATGCTGGCGAACACACGAAAGTTCCTTTGCGAACACGTTATAAAAAAGAAACTGTCGGAAAAGTACAGGCAACCAAACTGTACGCACGCAAGATTAATGTCGATAAAATAAATGAAGTGGAGCTTGATGCCCTAAGCGGTGCAGAGAAAGTATTTAATATGACTGCTCAGGGCAGTGGCCCAATATTAGAAGCACTTATACGAAACTGCCCCGCACAAAAGGAACTACGGTTAAAGGTTGGCACAAAGGTCATGTTTGTCAAGAATGCTTCAGATGGAAGCTACGTGAACGGAACCCTGGGTGTTGTTCAATCATTTGATGCGGACGACATGCCGTTAATACAAACATTTGACGGCAGAACAGTAACCGCTGAGACCGACAATTGGAAATTTGAAGAAAACGATATAGTGCAGGCCACAATCACACAAGTGCCGCTAAAACTCGCCTGGGCAATCACTATACATAAAAGTCAGGGTATGACTCTGGATGCCGCTGAAATGGATCTCTCCGATGCATTCGAGCCTGGCATGGGCTATGTCGCATTATCGCGGGTTCGTTCTCTTTCCGGATTGAATTTACTGGGACTTAACGACACGGCACTGAGTGTAAATCCTGGAGTTTTACATAAGGATCATGAATTTCAGCAGCAGTCACAAATGGCAACAGAACAACTAAGAACAGTCTTCCGTAGTGAACTGACAAGTTTGCAAACAGAAACTTTGCTTGAACGTTTTGAAGGTAAGCTCAGAGAAAGTAAACGTATTCCTGAGCTGCAATCCTGCGACACGCAATCAGCATCTATTGGGGTGGGTGAGTCAATACCTATTATTGACGATAAACAAAAAAATGCATATGAGCCATGGACAGTTGCGGACGATGAAGTGCTGGCAGCGTTAATTGCAGACAATCAACCCCTTCAGGAAATTGCCAGTAAACTTTATCGAGGTCGAGGTGCCATTCGCAGTCGTTTAAAAAAACTTGATCTGGAGCTATCAACCGGAAAAGTACAACGCCGTGCGCCAGTCGTATCTGCCGATTCATCGAACGGGCTTTCAGACACTTACAATCAGACGAGGAAGTTACTTCTGGAACAACAACACCTGACGGACATTGCACAGGAGCGCAACTTAGTAGTAAGCACAATCCTGTCACACATGGAACACTTGAAGAGCAAGAACAGACTGCCAGATATCCGCTACTTATCAGCCAAAATAGACAACTTTGGAGAAATACTGGATTTGTTTAAACAGGCCGAGAGTCAACATCTGTCTCCAATCCATGAGCATCTGCAAGGAATCGTATCCTATGAGACCCTTCGAATGGTCAGACTATATTTGGAAGATTCTGATTAATCTAGTTCAAAGCGTTTTTCAGCGAAGGACTATCTAGGCTCGCCACCCTTAGCTAAATTGTCAGCCTGGTCAATCCATTCATCTCTTTCAATACGGCCTGGAAACGAAATAGCGTCGTTCACCAAATCAATATCGCGTTGCTCGAATTTTGCTATTTGTCGAAAGTGGTATATGTCAAGCTCATTCAGTCTGTCGTTGATGACGGGGCCAACACCAGAGATTAGTTTTAAATCATCCGGTTCGCCATCCGGGCCATCCAGGTACTTCAACTTACGGCCTTCGCCGCCTCCCATCAATTCTCTGGCTTGCGAAATCCAATCATCACGTTCAATTCGACCAGGGAAATTCAGGTAGGTGTTGATGTTCTCGATATCGGTTTGTGTGAATTCAGCAACTTGACTGAAGTGGTAGATGCCCATGTTATTAAGATTCTCTTCCAATACAGAACCGATTCCCAGGATTCTTTTTCAGATCGTCCGCCTCGCCGTTTGGTGCATCGAGAAACTTCGGTGCTTCAGCTTAAGTAGAATCTGCTGCAGTTGTCGCCTCTACTGCAGCTGGAATCGCAGAACCACTGTCTATTTTAGATTCTGACTTGGAGGACTCGGCATTATTGGCAGACGAGTCGGACGCCGTTACACCATTAATCGAAACGATTTCGAGCTCCGTGTAATTCTGCCGGTGGCCCATTCGTTTCATATGATGCTTGCGACGCTGGAACTTGACAATCTTTACTTTCTTAGCCCGTCCATGGGCTAGCACCTTGCCACCCACTTTCGCGTCACTGACGGTAGGTGTGCCGATGGTGACGTCGTCACCGTTGCCCACCATCAACACTTCATCAAAATCAACTGAATCGCCTTCAGCTGCAGCTAATGTTTCAACACGCAAGGTGTCGCCGGGGCTCACGCGATATTGCTTTCCGCCCGTTTTAATTACCGCATACATAGGTTTGTCCTCTGTTTAATCGCGTAATATACCAATCAAGGTGTTCAGGAGTGAAGAGCTGCAGATGCTCAACTCAAAACTAACTCGCCAAAATAGCGAATTATGGGCACTAAGTCAAATCTGGCAGATACGTTCTGGCTCAATCACCTGCGACCAATAATAACGGCAATATTTTGCTTCAGTCGCCGGTTATAGCTCATTCGACAAGCCTTGTAGCAACGGAATCACGTCGCGACATCGATCCTGAATTTGCAAACATGGTCTTCTGATCTGAAACCGCTTGGAGAAACCCTGCGCGTTAAAGACTCATACAATTATCAACTTGGAAGTACACTGACATGATCAATGCCGACCGCCTTTCTGCCGCTCTATCACTGAAGGGCATATTGATGCTCAGCGGCTGTGCGCTGGCACCTCAGACCATGCCACTGAGCGCGAAGCCCTAGGGAATGGAAACATTGCGTTAAGCGGCGGACAGGTGCCTACACAAACGTGCGGGTTCGGTACGGTTGGGGAGATCGGCTGGATTTAGGTTTTCAGATAGAATCTGTCATGCTAACCGGTTATGCGAAGTACACTGTCCATCAGAGTTCCGGATTTGCCGCAGCGATTTACCTGGCAGGCACAGCGGGGACACAAGATTACTCGGCAAGCTCAATTCAGATTGGTTCTATGTTCAGCTACTCACATGATCGTTTCGACGTGGGGCTGTCTTTCCGCTATTCAAACGTTAGCTACGAGCCGGCCGAGCCAGGCAGTTTCGGAATAGATCAACAGGGCATAGAAGTGTTAACCGATAGCCTGGAAGAGTACTACACGACTGATCTGGTTTTGGTATAAGGTTAGGCCGAGGACCAGTGCAACTGAAGGTTGGTGTCACTTGTACAAGCTACACACTGAATTTACCTGAGCGAGGGGTACAAGGATGTGTACCAGTAGCTGGCGCTATCTGGAAACTATAGTTGTTCCAACTCTACACTACACTCTTTTCCTTAAGCATCAATACTCTATCAAAGCTCATAGCGATGCTGGTCCTGGCCTTGAATCAACCAGACTCCACGCATGTCTATCGCGGCGATAAACTCACGCCCTTCTCTACCGGTGAAGCTGCAAAAAACACGTGATCCCCTACCCAACCGGCGGGTCTCACTGCAGACGTTTATAAGGTTCTATATCCTCCAATTCCAGCTGGTAGCCAGCCTCAGCGAGTGCGCTTTTTTTGGTATCAACGCGTAATCTGCCGATTGCCCAGACCGGACTATACATGTCATCAACCTCGACAGCTTCGGATGGCGTTGCGTGCACAATCTGATTCGACGGTGGAGGAGGCGTATGCATACAGGCTCCAAGATAAGGAACTAACAGAAACTCCTCAAGCTTCATCTGCCCATCGAATTCCAGTGGCGTTATATAAGCAGGAAGCTTCACACGCATACCATCTAACTTGTCCACGGTGGGTGCGTAGTAAAACTCCTTTTCCAGCTGCTCAATGATGGCTTTTGACTCTTCGCTGCCATCCATCAATTTGTCAATCTCATCCTGAGACATTGTCTCGAAGGGGTTCTCCGGTTGCTCGAAATCTGCAGGAATTAGCTCATCCCATGTGATTTCAGTCAGTGTGGTTATGTTTTCGGATACGTCGACATCGTCGACTTTCTTACATCCAGCAAGGCTTAGGACACCTAGCATAATAGCTATATTAACGACAGAGGCTGATAGAAAACGGGATTTTTTCATAGTGCTCTCATGAAATATTTTAAGGTTAGTAGTGCTCATAGTTTCTGTGTCATTCCATCAGCCAACGAGGTTCGGTACGCTGCAAACGCCGGGATAAGTCCCGCTAAAATACCAGCTAACAATACCCCCAACAAAATCCTGAGCCCTTGTGCATCTGGAATACCAACTGGGATCACAAGGCCATAGTTTTCGCTGATCCACCAACCGCTGGATAAAAGGATGATGTAGTGCAACAGCAATCCTGAAGCTACCCCCAGTATCGTAAGGCCAGTGGATTCAAGACCTAATAGAGTAAACACATGTATGGGCCTTGCACCTGTGGCGCGTAGAATAGCCATCTCCCGACGTCGCTCGCCGAGACTTGCCAGGAGCACCGAAACCAGATTCACAAGCCCTGCCACCACCACACTCATTGAGATAAAAAACAGGGCTTTTTCGGCAACACCAATAAGGCTCCATAACTCCTGCAATGCAACGGCAGGCAGAATTGCCAGCAGGGGCTCCTCCCGGTAGGTATTGATACTTCGTTGTTCACGAAATACCGCCGCGCGAGAATTCAGGCCCACCATCAATGCCGTCACAGCCTTTGGAGTCAGATCCATTTCACGTATGGCGTCGACGGATAGCTCATCACTGGACTGGCGCCCTGACTGCCAGTCCACATGCATCGCCTCAATGCCTGCCAAACTGATATGCACAGATCTGTCAACCGGTGTGCCAGTTGGCGCAAGAATCCCGCTGATTCGAAAAGGACGTTCGTCGTGCTTAACCAAAGAGACAGAACCGGTGCCGTGCCCGATAACAATGGGTTGCCCAATGGCGTATTCCAGTGCTTTTGCCACCTCACTACCAACGACCGCATCGAATACATCGTCAAATGCTCGCCCCGAGGCAATTCTGAGTGCTTGATCATTACCATAGCGAAATTGCGTGAATATGTCTTGCGTGGTGCCAACCACACGATAACCTCGGTGCGAGTCGCCTAGTGAAATCGGTATAGTCCATTTCACAGCGTCACGCTGTTCTATCTCTTTGGCAGTCTCCCAGCTAATGTTATTGGTGGCGTTACCAATACGAAATACAGAGTACAACAACAACTGTATGGAACCACTGCGCGCACCAACGATCAGGTCGGTGCCAGAAACGGTCTGAGCAAAGCTGTTGCGTGCTTCATGCCTGATTTTTTCGACGGTCAAGATCAATGAAACGCTCACAGCAACTGCCAGCGTGGCAAGTAGCACGGTTCCCCAGCGATTACGCAGGCTTTGCCATGCAAGCGTCAGCATCGAGTTAAACTCGCAGAATCGGCAGCGCTTGCTTTGTTGATACTCGACAGTTCAATGGTTCGGTCAAAGTGTCCAGCCAATGATTCGTCATGGCTTACGAACAACACAGTAGAACCAGCTTTGCAGGCCTCCGCAAAGAGCAGATTGATAAACGCGCCTCGAGTATCGTTGTCCAGTGCAGAAGTTGGCTCATCCGCAATGATTAATGGCGGACTTCCAATCAAGGCACGTGCAACTGCTACGCGCTGTTGTTGGCCAACGCTCAGTTGTGTTACACAGGTTTTCGTCATTGCCTCTGATGACAACTGCATGGCTTCCAGCAAGCGCTGGCATTCTGAATCAATGGAGCCACCGAGTGCCAGCGCACGTCGCTTTCTGGGAGCTGAAAACCGACAAGGCAATGAAACGTTATCCGAAACCGACAAAAATGGCAGCAGATTAAACTGCTGGAAAATATATCCAATGGTGTCCGCTCTAAATCTGTCACGTTTATGATTCGGCAACGCACCGACATCTATCCCATTAACAACAGTAGTACCCGACGAAGCCTGCAACACAGCTGCAACAATATTCAACAGAGTGGTTTTGCCAGACCCTGATGCGCCGCGCAAAAACACTCTTTCACCTCGATACACAGTCAGCTCGTCCAGGTCCAGCACAGGTGTATTTGCACCAGGCCAGACAAACTTTACGCTTTCAAGCTCAATGATAGACGTTGAATTTATTGCTGAATCAGACACGCTTTAAGCGCCCAACAAAACAGAGTCAAAACAATGCCTGCCATCCGTAGAAGCCATTGTAACTGACATCATTTCGCCGTAGCCAGATTCACACGAGGGTTATCGGCTGTGAGCTCCATACTGGCAGCGCCTGTTGGTCCGATTAGTTGAACATCCAGCTCTTCAAATCGTTCCCACACGGCGAAAATGGCAACATCCAGAGAATACAGTGATGTGGTGTCAGCACAGTTGAAGCTGTAAACAGCAAAAAGAGACGAATGCGTGTCATCGTGATCTGCATCTCCGTGCTCCTCTCCGTGTTCCTCTCCGTGTTCCTCTCCGTGTTCCTCTCCGTGTTCCTCTCCGTGCTTCATGGAATGTTCGATAGAAACATCTTCAATGTTGCAATCAGCATCATTAAAAGCGAATAAATCGCCCGGAGTTTGAAGGGTCGCTAGCGCCGCCTCCACAAGCTGGGTCTGCTCAGCGTTTTTTGGCGCATGTTCAAACCCGACTAGATTATCCCAGGGAGCCTCGAACTCGATGTAAACTGAAGTTTCTTCGATCGCAATATTGAGTGAACCGGCACCGTGATCGTGCGCATCTTGCTCACGATCGGTTTGGGCGTAAATGAGGCTTGGCAGCAGGTACAAGGCTGCCGCTGTATAGAAAAATTTCATAGTTGACTCCTGATTGACCATGGTGCCGCCGTGCGATGTTCGCAAGTGCGGCTGTGAACTTTTTGGATAGACTCTACAAGTTCAGATAGTGTCAGGTGGGCCGCGAATTGAATTTGTGCCGCGCACTATTTCTATGCAGGAGCTGGCACGAGTAGCCAGCTGAGGTCGAGGCCCGGGTAGCGGCAAAGCTGTTTTCGGGGCGCCGATCAGTGCGCAGGGGGTTGCCAGCAGTACATGGTAGAACAGGCAGCTGCTGTCCGCGCTGTCGGTGTTTTCTGTCGAATGTGCATGCGCCAGGTGCTGGCTGATCTGACGCTCGAAAAGCGTCTGTGCTGACTCTCTTGAGTGAATATCGGCATGTGCCGACAAATAGCCAGCGGATGTAACGGGGGTTATATGCTCAACAACATGGATCGACGCAGCTACCTGGTTGAAAACCAGGGTAATCAATATCAACAGGTTGAGTAATAAGCGCACGTTCACACCAGAATTGTAGCGTTTACTGGACTATCTTTCCATTAACTATTTGGGAAGCTCTTCAACACTCTTTTCACAATGATCGTCCGCTTAGCTCGGGCCAGAAGATCCGGATTTTGCAAATACCTGGAATCACTCATCCAGAAGCTTGCACGGCTATTCACAAAAAACGCTTGGGCTAATATTAAGGTTCGTCAAATAATAATCCATGCATTCCGGTTGTTCCTGCGCCTGTCCAGCCAGGAAAGATCCCGGCCAATAGAGCTGACTATTCAACCGACGAACAACGCTTCCGCGTCAGAATGCAGGGACGATAGAATGCATAGCCTGTCGGTTCACGAGCACTTAGTATGCCATCGCATAAAACATGTTTTTTTCCTGCCAAAGCGTTATGTGAACGCCGTCAATGTTATTACCCTCACCATCAATAGCTTCAAGATCTTTAAATACGGGTGTCATGAAAAGACTCACTGAGCGACGAGCGGTCTGATCAAACAACTTCAAATGCACTGCCAGGTTTCCACTTACCGTGCAGTACCGCGCACCCAGTATGTCTACAGGTAGACTCAACCTTTCAGGTAAAGAGGCGCTGAAAGAAAGCAGCTGCATACGTTGATTTACCTCGTTAATGCTGTTTACTCCATATTCCATGGACAACTCTGCAACATGATTCAGCGCGAGTTCGCGCATGGTGGAGCGCGTGCGCTCTGTAACACTTCCCTGACGATACCAATAAGTACCCGTCAAACTACCCGCAAGACCCGCTGCACAAGCGGCAAGTCCTAAACTCAATACCGTTCTGCGTTTTCGACTTTGGTGATCAGACTGCGCAATCTTATCCAGTGTTTCTGCAGACAGAGTTATACCCGTGTAATACTGGCGGATTTTCTTGTCTAGCTCATTCATGTCAGCTGCATTGTCTGACCTGTCAAGTTCATTCACAAGTCAATGCACCTCTTTCAATTTAACTGACGGGGCCGTTTCTGAGGTAGTTGAATACTCAGTCGCATTACTATCACTCAAGGTATTTCTCAATTTGTGCTTGGTACGATGCAACAAACTCAGTACGCTACCCCTTGGACGCTCGGTCAACACCGCAATCTCTTCCGCCGTGTAGCCTTCCACAACTGACAGGAAAAGTATTTCTCGCTCGACACTTCTCAGCTTTTCGAGCGCATCGATAAGTTGCCTGTCAGGTGGTTCGGACCCGTTAAATCCTTCGCTGTCGTTGTAATACCCTTCCATGCGATTCTCATCAAACTCCACTTTTTCAAAACGCTGCCTGTGACGCATAGTGTCAATAAACAACGTTCTGATGGTCCGTAATAGCAACGCCTTATCAGGTAGCTTGCCAAACCTGGGGTATAACTTCACCCAGGCATCATGCACAAGATCATAAGCGTCGACTTCATCCACAACCAACGCCAATGCATATCGATAGCCACTATCCAGCAAATTCTGGACAGCCGTGCCCCTTCTTTGACCGAATGTCATCTAAGTGGCGCAGTCCCCATACCTACCTGAATGGCACGATCCAGGAACTGCAGCACTTCCTCTTCTTGCATTGATCCAACACTTAGGATGTCGTTAGTTCTCCAACAGAATTTTTCGCAAAGAATCGATTATTCCCTGGTCGCCACCAAACATAACGACTGCCGCCACCGTACCAGGCAAGCAAGCCGTAGCCGGCTGCCAAAGCGAACTCTCGCTTAAAGCCATTGAGGTTGCCTATAAGAGATTTGTCCAATGATATTTTTGTTGACATATACCAGAGCATAGCTAGCACCGCAGCCAGCGCCAGCGATCTTAATCCAATACCGGAAAGCACACCAACTCCCATTACAATCAATAATATTCCCGGTAATGCAAAACTTTGGATATTTGACATACCGGCAAAAAAACCACCCACAAGCAACGGGACAGCCAGAGATAGCCTGGACAACAATGCCAAAGCATCGAAACTCGCCATCTCTTGCGACAGTTGATCGCTGTTTTGGTTTCCTTTGAAAGTATTATCGACGCTGAATCTTCCGGCACCCAGATTGAACAGAACGAACATAAGTCCTGACATGGCAATATCCCTTACTTGTACGAATAAAGCAGGAGCTGTGTAGGTGGTGACCTGCGGATCGACACCAGGAGTCGTGACAACAGGCAAGGAAAACACGAACGACCACAAGAGGAAGGCATATATAAGAGCTAACGGTCTGACCAGCAAGCCCGCCAGCAACAGTAGTCCACTGAGAAGCTCGAATGATGACAACGCTGTCAGAAAACCCCACGGTGACAATACGTACCCCAATGGGCCAGAAAACAGATACTCCGTGAAAAAGGTATTGATATACCCGGCTGACCCCATGTACTGCTCGACAATGGCTGCCGAGCGGTCGGCATCAATAAGCTGGGATAATTTACTCCACCCGCCAATGACAAATACCGCCCCTAATCCAAGGCGAAGCCACAACGCCATATTCTGGCGTCGAAGCTGCCCTTCATCGTTCATTTCAGCCTGATTCATTTTTAACCTCGTTTAATAAAAAAAGACAAGTATTATCTGTCATGTATAAACGTCTCGCGACGGTATTTGATTGCACAGAGGTATCAAGTCTTTGTTCGCATAGAACATTAGCGCGGTCAAATTACATCAGGCGTCCCTTACGACTTACATTGACTACATATATAGTTTGAATTACGGATCAGTCACTTTAGAATTCATAGCATGTTGTAAGCAATCTACACGTTGCGCTCTTTAACGTTTGGTGCTTGGTTTCAGCGATACCCATTGCGTTGAACTATGACGTTCAAGAACAGATAACTGCGCGAAGAAAAACGGCTACGAGACCGTCGAAGTAGCTCGTTCACATAACAGATTCGAAAGATTCGACTTAATTGCTGAACCACTCCTGCAGCGCATGAGCGGCGTCTCAAACCTGCAGCTTGCGCCCGGCGGTGTCATAACTCACATCTATCCCCTGGCCGGCAATGAGGCGGCTATAGGACAGGATATTCTCAAAGACGACAAACGCCGAAATGATGCTATTCAAGCAGTCGAAGATCGAGAGCTTACACTTGCAGGGCCTTTTGAACTATTACAGGGCGGTACTGCCGTCATAGGACGAAACCCGGTTTATTTATCACAATCCGACGGCACTGAGCGTCTCTGGGGATTTACCTCAGCCCTGATTCTCATGGAGGATCTGTTGGGTAACCAGGGACCAGACTCATTATCTTCAGAAAATACGACTATGAGCTTTCGAATATCGCCCCTGAAACAGGCCTGCGATCCGTGTTCGCAAGTAATGGTGAACCGACAAATGTAGAAATGCAGTCGATTAACATTATCGTACCCAACGGCACTTGGTCTCTCAGAATCGGCATGGTAAAAAATGCGAATCTGAAACATAATATTCCGGAGTGGTTTGGAGCACTTCTCATTGCATTCGTGCTTGCAACAATTACCCGTCGCATTGCGATACAGCCAGAGACACTACGTCGTAAAGTCGCTACGCAAACCCATGACCTCCACCAACTTGCATTCTACGACGGTTTTACTGGTTTACCCAATCGTCATCATTTCAATCAGGAGCTGAAGGAAGGATTACAGCAGATAAGCAAGTCAAAGGATAATCTCGCATTGTTGCTGATGGATCTTGACCATTTCAAAGAGGTCAACGACACGATTTTTCACGATATGGGAGATATCCTGTTGCGAGAAGCTGGAGACAGATTGACAAGAATACTTCCCGGCGGTATTTCGCTTGCACGTCTGGGCGGTGACGAATTCACTCTTGTTATCATAGCACCAGATATCACAACATTTACTGAAAAAATCGCTGAAGACATCGTCGAGGCTATTGGTCAACCTTTTGACTTGCAGGGCGCTGAGGCGAGGGTGTCAGCAAGTATCGGCATTGCCAGCGTAACAACGGACAATAGGGCTCCCGGCCAGCTGCTTAAGTATGCAGACTTGGCCATGTATGAAGTTAAACGTTCCGGACGTGCCGGGTTTCAACACTACTCTGAAGCGATGCAGGAAGTTATTGCGCTTCGTTCTACTCTAGCGAACGACTTACGAAAAGCGTCCAGGGCCGGGGAGCTGCAGCTACTCTATCAGCCCATGTTTCTACCCAAACAGGAAAAGTCGAAAAAGCCGAAGCACTACTGCGTTGGCATCATCCTGTCAGAGGCTTGATTTGTCCGAGTGTCTTCGTTCAATTGGCTGAGGAGTTCGGACTGATTCACGAACTCGGAGATTGGGTGTTTACTGAGGCAATTCGACAAGTACGAGAGTGGCGTCAAACGTGCAATCCTCGGTTACAGATCAGCATCAATGTGTCACCATTGCAGTTCATGCTTGACGGTCAGATAACGCAATGGATTGCGACCGCGAAGGCTAGTGATATTGAACCTGGCAGCATACTGATTGAGATCACCGATAGCCTTCTGTTGGAGAATAGCGATAAAACACTGGAATTGTTGTCCGCTTTAAAAGAGGCTGGAATACAGCTGGCTCTCGATGATTTTGGCACGGGATACTCTTCACTGTCCTACTTGAAAATACTGGATGTAGACTATCTAAAAATCGATCGTTCATTCATCAAGAACATTAGCGCTGAAAGTTCGGACCTGGTGGTGTGTCGCGCCATTCTATCTATTGCTAAAAACATGGGTTTCCACGTTGTTGCCGAGGGTGTTGAATCGGTGGAGCAAGAACATTTATTGCGTGATATCGACTGTCATTATTTTCAAGGATTTCTCAACTCCAGACCAGTGACGCCACAAGAGTTCAAAACACGATTTCTGGGTCCTGATCAAGGTCTCTTTCTTGCAGCTTGAGTCTGAGAAGTCGAGATTAGTAGTGAAATCCTGAACACTCGGAGCTAATAAGCCGCCTAACCTTGTAAAACATATCAGTAGTCCGTCCACCCGAAATATCAGGGCCCTAACATTTCGAGTGGACGAACTACTGGCAGCTTTCAAATATTACCCTCGTGTTTCGGTACTGAGACAGCTCTCAGCTGTACAACGTTGGCACACCCAACTTTTCATGAACAGCATTGGCTTGTTGCTCATTCATCCCGATGCTTTTACGCAGGAAATCCAGGTATTGTGCTTCCTTTTGAGAATCCAGATCGATACCGAGCAAAGACATCATGTACACCTGCATTTCTGCGCCACGAGGAATGTTTTTCACCAAATCATCCAGGTCAAGCGGTGAACGCATCTCATTGACAACGAACTGACGCTCTTCTTCGCTTACTTCCTCACCCAGGTTAGAAACAATTTTCTCTTGCTCTGCTTTATCAATCTCGCCATCAGATTTTGCAGCATTGATCATGGCGCGGATCAGAATCCGAGCTTGATCTTCTTGTGCTGGCGCCGGCTCCGGAGTTTTTTTGCCCTGTAGTGCAGAATTGAGTAAATCACCCAGGCTGCCACCTGCAGGAGCGCTTGTACTGGAACCTGATCCGCCGCCCGCCATACTTTCAAGCAAACCACCAAGACCGCCAGGTAAACTGCCAGACTGACCCGCTGAAGCAGAACCACCACCGAGTAGTGCACCTAAATCACCCAGCCCGCCACCGCCTTTGTTCCCACCGCCCAGAACACTACCCAGCACATCGCCAATGCCGCCGGTAGGGCCCTTCTGACCGCCTAGAACACTACCCAGCAGCCCGCCGAGCCCACCCGCGCCAGCATTGCTCGTGCCACCACGATTGACCATTTTACCAACGCCTTTTGCAACAGCAATTCCCATCGCTATACGTCCCAAAGTGCTTACAAGACTCATATATATCTCCTATATATTCACAGATAATTCATAATTAACGCGACAAAATGTAGCGTATTGTCATCAATCATAAGCGATAAGCCTGCCGCTGGCACTAGATAACGCCCTGAATGACTGTCTTTTTGTGTCAAGTTACACATTTTTACAAGTCAGACCCCCTGACTGCACTACAAAGGCCTGTTGAAGATAAACCTGGGCAGTCGACAATGACGCTCAATGCAAGTTCGAGTCAACTTATCGCAACCGTATAATGTGGTGACCCATGATTATCATTTGAGGTGCAGGGCTTGTACTACATCACCACGCATTAGGCATTCTGTAAGCTCTCGGTCTGGCAGAAGCTCTATGCGGTACGCGGTATGCGGTATGCGGTATGCGGTATGCGGTATGCGGTATGCGGTATGCGTAATACAGGTCTTGGATTCATACCATCGAGCCTGTAGCACGTCAACAGCAAAACAGATGCTGGATTGTACAGCTCACATTCGATTACGGGTCTGATTATGTCTACCGAGCGAACTCGACAAGACACAATGCGGCCCGCAGATGACCATGTGTCTCGCAGCTGCATGTGATGGATGGGCGACTGCGAATGTGTCTAAATTCTGTTGCGAGCCCTCAGGGCTGATTGCGGCGCAAAACAGCCCAACTGCGCAGATCCAGAATAACCCACCCAGTGGCAGCTATCACCAGGACACATAATATAGCTTTAGAGACCGCTCCCATCGTGCCATCTATTTGCAATGCGTGAATCACACTGCCAACAACAATGAGCATGGCCAGTGCCGAGTGCGCTAGTCGCCATAGCGGTACACTGAGCCGTAATCTTGGACGAAACGCCGCTAACAGCGCAGCGGCAAAGACCGCCCACAAGGCTATAACTCCCCACACCGAAAACGGCGTAGGCGATCGCAACAGAAGTGCATCGATAACATCCGGAGGACTTGTCAACCACAATCCGGCAACATGCAAGACAACAGCTGCGAGTAAACCGCCACCAACCCACCTGTGGATTCGACGTCCGCGCAAACCGCTGACACCTGGAAGATACCCGCCCACCAGCAGAGGCTGAAGTAACAGCAATGCCATGGCAATCACTCCCGCGAACCCGGCTGCCACATAGATTGGATCACGCCACGCAAGAAGCGGGCTGGAAGCGGCTATAGCAACAGGTATGACAACCGCTGCCATCAGGCCACACCACAGCAGAAATTTCAACGCTGCCCCATAGCGCGGGCGTTGCCGATCAACCATCTTCAACACGTATAGAAGATTCAGACTGGTTGCAGGACAAAGGCGACATGCAGCGTCTTATCTTTTGCACTGGACATTACCGGGCGCATGAATACGGTTTCGAACTTACCATCGTCATACTCGGTGTCGTAGGCAAGATGGCCGTGCGCTTGGCCGAATGCCGGAACTATCTGCGGCATCTCCAGCTGAAAAATTCCATCCTCGTTGGTAAGCGTTGCACCATGGCTGTGAACATCGCGCTCATGACCTTCTGTTGTGTGCGCCCACATCTGGATGCGACGGCCTGCCAAGGGTGCGCCATCACCGGCGCGATGCACGGTACCTGTCATCAGGAAGCCTCCACCGCCAATCCGTTCAACGACAGGCGCTCCGGGCAGGTAGTTATTGGCCCCGCCGCGCATGGTCGGCGTAGGCGCAAGACTTTGTGCGTAAGCGTTACGGAACACACCCGATGCGCCACTCAATGATGCCGCACCGATAACCGTTGCTCCGGTAGTAATAAATGCTCTTCGGGTCTTCGACAGATCTGTCATCAAAGTGTCTCCTGCTAGACGTTTTACGTATTCGTGGCACCGCCCGGCCAGTCGGACCAGCGGCGCACTCTACTCGTTTATTAATTATAGGTACGTTATTGTTCCAAAAGCGGTTGACTAAATTAAAAGTAGCGACATCTGTCGCTCACGAGCCCTTAGCCCTGAAATTTCAGTTAGGCGGCGAGGAGTTCTTTGACCAGAGAATGATGAAACTGATACTTGATTGTGACGGCATAAAAAAATTTCATAGGTATTAGGCCTCCATCACCTAGGTGATGGTTTGGGCACTGTTCGATGAGCACGCAAAAACCGGATTAAAGGCAAACTGAGCATGCCTAACGCCGCTACAACAAGAAACAAAGCAATTGGATGGTCGGTAAAAAAGGCCGTGAAACTGCCATCAGTAATGATCAAACCCTGCCTGAGACTGATCTCCAGCGTTGGCCCAAGTACCATGCCTATAACCAACGGCGGCATGGGAAATCCCTGTCGGCGCAAGAAAAACCCGAGTATGCCGGCAAGCACCGTAATGAGTAAATCAAAGGGATTTCCGCGCACAAAGTACACACCAAGGATGCACAGTATAGAAATTGCCGCCAACATAAAACTCTCGCGCATTCTTAACAAAGGTGCAGCCACTTTCGATACGAGCATGCCCAGCGGTAGCAACAATATGTTGATAATCAGAAAACCAGTGAAAATAGAGGCAATTAGAATCGGATTATCCGTCATTAGTCGTACTCCTGGCGACACACCGTGCAATGTCAGCGTTGCCAGCATAACCGCTGTAACGGCATCACCAGGAATGCCCAAAGCCATCGTCGGTATAAGCGCCCCGCCAGTCACTGCATTGTTAGCGGCCTCTGACGCCACCAGACCATCTGGCTCACCTTCTCCAAAGTTTGCTGCATTTTTTGATGATCGTCGAGCTTCTGCATAAGATATAAACGCGGCAGTGGCAGCACCTGTGCCAGGCAGAACGCCAATGCCGCAGCCAATGGCAACCGATTTCAGAAGGTTTCCCACACGCCCTTTCCACTGAGCAAGCTTTGGCAGCACAATACCGTTGAACTTCACGAGAGTCTGAGTGGAATGGATTTTCTGAGACACTCTTGTCAGCACTTCGGACAATGCAAAGACACCAATGACAACAGCGAGCAAATTGAAACCTGATATCAATGGAAAATAGCCAAACGTGAAGCGTGCTTCACCAGTGATCGGATCCCCACCTACCGTGGACAGAAACAATCCCATCATCCCTGCCAGCAAGCCTTTAACCAACGAGCCTTCAGACACCGACACAATGCAGGTAAGTCCAAGTAATACCAGAGCAAAGGTTTCTATCGGGCCAAAATTCAATGCAAAAGCGGCTAACTGTGGAGCTGCGAATATCAATAACAATGCTGATGCCAGACCCCCACAGACGGAGGCGATAGTCGCCCAGCCCAGCGCCAGACCCGCCTCTCCACGCTGGGCCATCGGATAGCCATCAAGACATGTCGCAGCTGATTGTGGCGTACCTGGTGTATTGATCAAAATCGCTGAAACCGATCCACCGTAGACAGAGCCTGCATAAACGGCAATCAGCAACAGGACTGCTGGAGTTTGGTCCATGGTCAGAGTAAACGGCAATATCATTGCCACGGCCACTGTTGAGCCAATACCCGGTAACGCACCCATGACAATACCCAACATAGTGCCAAGCAACAGCACCGCTACGCCCTGAACACTAAACAGCGCCGACAGTGCCTCTGGCAATGAACTCAGCATGAAGTGGTATCGAAGCCCAACACTAAAGCCACCAGAAAAAGGGGGACACCGGCAATGGCATAGTGAGAAGATGATTAAAAAGCCCAACCAGTACGCCGGGTACGATGATTGAGAACAAAATGACATCCACTGGTCTGCGCTGCCCTGTTGTCACTAGAACAACGACAGAAAAAACGAGCGATGCTATAAAGAAACCAACCGCTGGCATAAGCTTAATATAGGCAAACAATGCTATCGACAAAACAGTCGCAGGCAGCCATTGATCATCTGACTTGCGTTCATTTGAGATGACGTCTGCCAATAATGAAAGCAATGCCAGCAAGATCCAGCCAGCAAGAATAATTCTTGGAAAGAAAACAGGACTGAATGCCCCGCCCAACTCTGCATAGCTGGTACCCAAAGTAGATGCAAACAAACCACAACCTATCAGAAGCAACGCTAAAGATAGCCACGAGCGTTGCCCGATTGATGCAAAGGTATTCAATTATTCATGCCATTTCTGCAAGCCACCTTTGGCAAGATGGCACTGGCAGACAGAGAAACCACTGCCCGCCGTACGCACCTACTCGATATCTACGTACTCGCCGTAACAAGTCGGGAGCGCTTTCCGTTTTCATCGATAGGCGATAAACGCCAGGGCTGCTGACCCTATAGCCCCGCAGCGTCGATGATTTGCGAATTAGCCACGTATTGAGCACGAAAAAATTCATCGAACTCACTGGCATTCTTGAAATCAATTACCGTGCTGGTCTTTTTGGCAAACTCCTGAAACCCTTCGGATTTTACTGCTGTTTCACACGCTGCAGAGAGCTTCTCGGCTGTGGCAACTTCTACACCGGCAGGCGCAAACAAACCGCCCCATAAATAAAGCTCGTTTAAGGGAGGCTTGATGCCAACTTCACTGGCGGTGGGCACATCGGGGAACGATGCCAGCCTTTCACTGTTAAACACCATGAGTGGTCTGAAGTCGCCCTTTGTCATGAGAATTTCAGTATCACCAAAGAACTGAATGGTGCCTGCCGCCATGGCTTGCAACGCAGGCCCCGAACCTTGAAAAGGTAAATGCTTCATCTTGTTCATGACACCCAGGCCTTCAAACGCTGCGACAGTGGTCAGGTGAGTCATTGCACCCGGACCAGATGAGCCAAATATGTACTTGCCAGGTTCTGCGTTTACCGCGGCCACCACATCATCCATGCTCTGGAACAGGCTGTCAGCATTGGTAAATAGAATAGTGGGAGAAGCCGCGACAGAGCAAATTGGCGTCCAGCTATCAACGCCATACGGCACATCCTTTATTTGCGGTTGAACGGTTGATACTGTGATGGACCAGTATCCGAGCTGATATCCATCAGGCTTTTGTTGTGCCAGCGCAGCAGCACCTACAGTACCCGACCCACCGGCCATATTGGACACATAGGCATCACCATCAAGTGCTTCAGCAAAATGGGGGGCAAAACCACGCAGCAGTAAATCAGTGCCGCCACCTGCATTGAATGGTGCCACCAGGTTTATCGGCCGTAGAGGGAACTCATCAGCATGGGCTGTGTTGAATACAACAACTCCAAGCGTAAGGGATGCCATAACACAGACAGATTCAAAAATTTTTATCATTGGTGTTATTACTCAACAAGTGGGGTATGGAAGAGAATTGGAATAAGTAAGAGTCTCGCATGCGTTGTCTCGTGTCAATGGAACACAATGGTAAAGATGCGAAAGTACACGGCTCCCGGGGTGTCATTCTTACTTGGAACTGGCCAGTTTGGAGAAAGCGACCTGAATCAAGAAACCTCGAAATCGCCCCTGAACGGCCAAGACAGATTGATTCCCGATCTTGGCACCAATGAGCAAGTAGTGCAACATCTGGCTAATATGCAACGTTCTGGCACGAATATTTAGGCTAACACAGTATGCAGTAAGGCAACTATTCGTTAGTGTTTATAATGTATTAATACAAATCCAGACAAATTGAAAATAAATCAAAATGATAGAAGAGCCACCATTACTGCTAGTACATTCAAATAGAAATCGTCCAAGCGATCAACAACTGGCAGCGCTACAGGATGTTCCGACAGGGTTTCTGACAGACGCGATGAACGGAAGAGGTGCACTTGGTCCAGAGATTCGGCCTCTCAGTCCAGATGTACTTCCCAGTAAAATGTGTGGTGTAGCGCTAACCTGTCTGTGTGGACCAGCCGACCTGCTGGCCGTGCTAGGAGCTCTTACTGAGGTGCAAGCTGGAGACGTTCTGGTTGCTGCAACCGGAGATTGGCGTCAGTCAGCAGTCATTGGAGACCGCGTTCTGGGGATGTTGAACAATGCAGAGGCTATTGGATTTATTACCGATGGACTTGTTCGCGACATTGAAGGAATCAAACCCATTGGAATGCCTGTTTACTGCACCGGCTTGTCTCCTAATTCCCCCTACGCGAAGGGACCAGGTGAAATTGGAGGTCGGGTACAAATTAGCGGTGTTTCTATTAACAGTGGCGATGTCATCGTCAGTGATGATAGCGGTGTCGTTGTCATTCCCCTTGAAATGATAGATGATGTTATCGACGCCGTTAAACATATCAAGGCTCTTGAACTTGAGCTTGACGCCCGGGTAACTGCCGGATTAAAGGTGCCGGATGAAATTCGTGAGCTGATGAAATCTGATCAGGTCAAGAGAATCTAAACTGGCCCACAAGCAGGACCTGCGCGGGGTATATGGCGGTGTGCTTGATTGATCGAAGACTATCAGGGGCTTAAAAAATCGGTATATAACGACCGAATATGCATTACGACATAATCAAGCCACCACACACATTAATTGTCTGACCAGTGATATACGCTGCATCCTCACTGGCCAGAAACGACGCGAGCCCTGCTACATCCTTACCTTCTCCTGCGCGTTTCATCGGGATGTTTTGTACCCATTCGGCCATGAGTTCCCCAGGAGCGTAGTCGCCCAGCATCTCTCCCCAGACGCGATCGTTGTAATCCCACATATCTGTGCTGATGATTCCAGGGCAAATGGCATTAACAGTAATGTTGTCTGCAGCCACCTCTTTCGCAAGACTTTGAGACAATCCCATGACACCGAATTTAGAGGCGGCGTAGTGAGGTGTATAGATGAATCCATCACGTGCCTGACCAGATGCGGTGTTGATAAGTCGTCCACCCTTGCCACTTTTTCGCATATAGCGAATCGCCTCCTGACAGCACAGAAATACACCTTTAGTGTTGACATCCATAGTGGCATCCCACTCCTGCTCAGTCAGGTCTTCTACTTTGGCGATCGTGATGATGCCTGCATTCTGAACAGAGATATCAATACTGCCAAGTTCTTTATCTGCAACGCTATACAACTCTTGTACGTCCACTACGCTAGACACATCGCAAACAATGGGCAAGACTATGGCGCCAGTTGCGTTTTGCAGCGTAGATGCTGCCTCGTGTACCTGCTTTTCTATTGAAGCAATAGCGACGCTTGCACCTTCCCGCGCAAAGCGTTCTGCGATGGCATAACCAATTCCCTTGTTGCCACCTGTGACAACCACAACCTTTCCTTCAAATCGTTTCATCGAAGTATTCCTTTCCAGTTCAAGATACGCCTTGATCGCTCATAGATCAGAACATCGGTAAGGGTTTACCAACAACAAAATCCACCGTCGACCAGAAGATCGACACCTGTGCAATAAGATGAAGCATCGCTTGCCAGAAAAACAGCAGGGCCTACCATTTCTGTCACAGACGCCATACGCGCCATGGGTGTCTGACTTTCGAATTCACGCGTTTGATGTATCATTTCTGGCCGTGTATTCATGGGTGTTGCAGTGTATCCGGGGCTGATGGAATTTACACGAACACCGCGTGCAACCCACTCCATTGCCATACTCTTACCCATGTGTATAACACCTGCTTTGGATGCATTGTAGTGGCACTGCTCCAGACCACGATTGCTGATCACACCAGACATGGAACCAATATTGATTATCGAACCTTTGCCATGCCTGAGCATGGCGCTAGCCTCTGCCTGGCAGGAAAAAAATACACCCTTCAGGTTAATATCGATAAGCGTCTGGAACTGATCCGCGCTCATGTTTTCAGCAGGATTGGCATTGGCAATGCCTGCAGCATTCACGGCAATTGCCAGTGGACCAAGTGTTTTTTCAGTTTGCAAGACGGCATCATCCAGTGTTTCGCGCTGCGTGACATCCGCTTGCACTGCCCGCGCATTTCTCCCGGCATCTTGTATCATTCGTACGGTGTCATCCAGTCCACCATCTTCCCGACGGTCCAGACAGGCGACATCCGCACCACATTGCGCCAGGCCCAGTGCTATGCATTGACCGATACCACTACCCGCCCCTGTAACTAATGCAACGCGTCCGGATAAATCAAAAAGAGACTGCGTGTCGAGCTTAATGTCAGCCATGGATGGGCCTCCTGATAGTGAGTGTAATTAATGCTAAACGCCGGAATAGCACATGCGGTAAAGCCTGCATACTTTAACGCTCAATGCAGTATTCACTGAGTTGCCAGCTCCATAACCGACACATCGTTTGCAGCATCACCATCAACAATCCCTGCCATTCGTCCTTGCGCCATAACCATAATCCGATTGGAGACGCCTAATACTTCTTCAAGGTCAGAGCTCACCACGATGACCGCAATGCCCTTGTTGGCAAGCTCCACGATAATTTCGTAGATTGACGATCGGGCACCCACATCGATGCCACGAGTGGGTTCGTCAAGAATCACCACTGCCGGATCCTTGGCCAACCATTTGGCAAGTATGATCTTCTGTTGATTTCCGCCAGACATTTCATCGGCCGACTGATGTGGCTCTCCCTTTACTCCGAAGCGGGAAATCTGTTTTTCTGCAAAAGACGATACGCCACTGTCACTGATCCAGCCGTAGTTTGATAATTCATCAAAGTTGGCGTAAGCAATATTGTCAGCAATCGAATGCTCCACAATCAGGCCTTGCAACTTCCTGTCCTCGGGCACCATCACCATTCGCCGCCGAATGGAATCACGGGGTGAACGCATCATCACCTGAGCTCCATCAATAAAAATCTGCCCGCTGATAATCGGGTCAGCGCCAGTAATAGCCCGTACAAGTTCGGTGCGTCCGGCGCCGACTAACCCGGCGATGCCGAATACTTCGCCCTTGTTGACGCTAAAACTAACGTCATTAAAGGCGCCACTTGGGGACGATAGTCCAGCGACTTCCAACGATACTTCTTTTCCTGGCGTCGCAACGGCGGGGAACATTCTGTCCAGACTGCGTCCGACCATGCTCTCGACAATAGTACGAACAGGCACATTGCCGCTGTCGAATTCCTGCACTTTTTCCCCATCGCGCATAACAATAATTCGATCAGAGATTTGTCGAATCTCGTCAAGCCGATGAGAGATGTATATCAGCCCGACGCCCTCTGCTTTGAGTTTTTCAATCTGTTTGAACAGCAGTTCTGTTTCGGCACCGCCCAAGGCCGCAGTGGGCTCATCCAGGATGAGCAGTTGTGCATTCAAGGCAAGGGCCTTGGCAATTTCGATAAGCTGTTGCTTAGCTGTCGATAAGCCTTTTACAAGACGCGATGCAGATATATCCAGACCAAGCCGCTCGAGTTGCGCGTGTGCTTGCTGTTCCATCATTTTTCGATTGACGATGCCAGCGCGTTTCGGCCAACGGCCGACGAAGACATTCTCGGCAATCGTCAGATGCTCAAGTAGTCGTAGCTCCTGATGAATGAGACCGATACCCGTGTCAATGGCCTCACGAGGTGTGGCGGGTGTAAATGCAGAACCCATCCATCTCATTTGTCCGGCGCTTGGCAATATGCCACCTGCCATGATGTTTGACAGCGTGGACTTGCCTGCCCCGTTCTCCCCGAGTAAGGCAACAACTTCCCCTGCGTGGATGTCAAGATCGACCCCGTGAAGAACCTCTGTGGGACCAAAACTTTTGCGCACACCGCGCAAGGAGAGTAGTGATTGACGTTTATCGTTCACAACGCGAATAAAACGCTAAACAAATCGCAGATGACAAGTGAAAAACAGCACGACATTTTATGGGTGATTTTCGATGAATTGTGCAACGTTTTCCTGAGTCGTCAGTACCGCATCGATGATCTGCTCTGGCGGTACGTCTTTTCCAGCTGCCAGATCAATCGCTGATTGAACAGCCAGACGCCCCATCGTGCGAGTACTCTGCGTTGCCGTCACATCAAATACACCATCGCGAAGTGCCAGCAGAGCGCCTGTATCACCATCATAACCACCCACGAAAATCTCTTGCGAGGATCCCGAGGCCGTCGCCGCCTTCGCAGCTCCCATAGCCAGACCATCGGCTTGTCCAAAAATGATGTTTACATCCGGATTAGCTTGTAACAGATTCTGGGTAATGGCGAAACCTTCATCCTGCGACCAACGCTCGCTCCACTGTTGCCCGACAAGGCTTACACCCTCATGCTCATCGATTGCTTGCATACAGCCCTGTGTACGATTCACTTCAGGCGTTACTCCTTTCTGGCCATGCACCATCAGCATCTCGCCCTCACCTCCAGCCAGATTAATCAAATGATTGCATACTTCATACGCAGATTTAATACCTTCACCGGCGATGAAGGTATCACCGGGTTCATCATCTGCATTTCTGTCCACATTAACAACCGGGATGCCTTGCGCGCGTGCCAGACGAGTAGGCACTGTAGCTGCAGCTGCACCTGCGGGTATATAGATAAAAGCATCGATATTTTGTGTTAACAAATCCTGCACCTGGCTTAACTGGGTAGCGCTGTCATTGTTGGCGTTTACGGTGATGACCTCAATTCCAAGTGACTTTCCGTGCTCTTCGACAGACTCTTGAATCTGAATAAAGTAGTTCGCTGCCAGATTCGGTACTGCCAGGCCAATTTTCTTGACCTCTTCCGCAGCAGCGCCTAAGGGTGTCAGCGCCGCAGTAGCAACAACGACAGCTGATAAAATCGTATTTTTAATATTCATGGTATCTCCTCATTTTCTTAACGTGTAAATCTCGGCGTTAAAACTGTTGTTGATATATTTTCCACGTCCTGCCGAGTTGCCTGGTTCGACAAATTGTCGATATGACTGACTAACTGCACTCTAGTGTTTCACTGATAAATGACTACTATCCGTACTACTCTCTCTTCTTCTTCAACGCTTCTACGGCTACTGCCAGCGCTATGACGACTCCGATAACGACCTGTTGGGTGAAAGGCGATACACCCAGAAGATTAAGGCCGTTTCTGAGTACACCAATGATAAGCACGCCGATAGCTGTACCCGTAAGACCACCTATTCCACCAGAGAGGCTGGTGCCGCCAATGACTACAGCAGCTATCGCATCAAGCTCATAGGTAAATCCTGCACTGGGTTGTACGGAGTCAAGACGCGCGGCGAGCATTATTCCGGCAAGCCCTGCCAGCACACCAGACACCACATAAACTCCCACGGTGTGTAGCTTGACATTAATGCCGGCTAATCGGGCTACCTCTTCGTTTCCACCAATGGCATACAAGCTTCTGCCTCCAGAGGTAGATCGAAGGTACAACCAGCAAACTACAAAGACGACTAACATGACAGCCACAGTGGTTGTCAGAAAACCTCCGTGACGAATGAGAGCCATGAGATTGAACCAGATGGGAAAACTGATGATCTGATGACCGTCAGTAACCATATTGGCCAACCCTCGTGCTGCGGACATCATGGCCAATGTTGCAATGAACGCTGGCACTCTGAAGAATGCCACCAGTGTCCCCGATATACCCCCGGCTATTCCGGCGACGGTTAAGCCAAGAAAAATACCCAGCCACATCGGTAGTCCGGCCTCCTTTACCAGATAGCCCATTACCATGATGCAAAGCGCAAGTATCGAACCGACAGCCAGATCGATACCGCCGATCAGAATGACAAACGTCATGCCGATAGCAAGAATTCCCAGAACGGTTATCTGATCTAGAATGTTAAGAAAATTTCCAAGAGTGAAAAACGTGTCGGTAGCGAAGCTCAAATAAGCGACCAATAGAAACAAACCCACCAGCGGACCCGTCGTTCCCGAAAACAACCGTGCGATGGCGCTTAACTGATTTCTATTGTTATCTGAGACCATCCGTTGCCTATTCCACGCCACACATCAGGGTAAACATGTATTTTCAATTAGCTCTGTATAAATATTCTATGCCTAATATAAATCGACAACAACCGATCTGTCAAAGACAATTTGTTAAAATACTTACGAACTGAATCGCTTCTTTCACGGTTGACACAAGTAGTCGGTGCATGAAATTATAAGGCTGGATAATTATTCAAATGAGAATTAAAGCCTTTGGAAGTTCATGATCTTCAGGAAACAGCTCGACGCATTCGTCTACTGGACCTCGAGACCGTCTACCGCGCTGGCGCTGGGCATATCGGGGGCGAGATGTCTGCTATCGACATACTCACCAGCTTGTATTTTCATACGCTGCGTGTAGATCCTTCGCACCCTGACAAACCCGAAAGAGATCGTTTTATTCTCAGCAAAGGTCATACAGCCTGTGCGCTCTACACGACGCTGGCTGTGAGAGGTTTTTTCAAAGAGGAACTTTTACAAAGCTTCCTGCAGCCCTATTCAGCGTTAAACGGCCATCCAAATAGAGTCAAGGTCGCAGGCGTTGAAACCAATACAGGTTGTCTGGGCCACGGCTTGCCCATTGGTGTTGGTATGGCCAAGGCCGCGAAGATATCAGGTGAACACTGGAGAGTATTTGTTTTATGTGGCGACGGCGAACTTCAGGAAGGTAGCAATTGGGAGGCGGCCATGGCGGCGGCGCATTTCAAACTGGACAACCTGACGGTGATTGTCGATAACAATCGTCTGCAACAGGGCGCTAGAGTTTCTGATACGAATGAATTGGCTCCGATAGCCGAAAAGTTTTCAGCGTTTGGCTGGGCAACATGTGTTGTTGACGGCCATGACATGAAACAGTTGTGTGATGCATTTGATGCTCGCGCAACCACGGCTGGTCAGCCCACCTGTATTGTCGCCAATACCTTTAAAGGGCAAGGAATTTCGTTTATGAAGGACCGTGTGGAATGGCATCACAAGGTACCCGACAAAGATCAGTATGAACAGGCGAGGCAAGAACTGGAAGAGCTCATAGCATGAGCACTACTACAAGCCTCCATGATTGCCGCGATGCCTTTGTCACTACTCTCCAGGAAGAGGCAAGCCGCAATAGTCAAATTGTTGCGGTATGCAACGATTCGATAGGTTCAAGCAAGCTTGCAGGCTTCGCATCACATTGGCCTGAACGCCTGATCAACGTCGGAATAGCAGAACAGAATCTTGTCGGCGTGGGCGCTGGACTTGCCAATGGTGGCAAAATACCGTTTGTTTGCGCGGCCTCCTGCTTTCTTACTGGCCGAGCTCTGGAGCAGATCAAGGCAGACGTCGCCTATTCGCAAGCCAACGTCAAGTTGTGTGGAATCAGCTCAGGTATGGCTTATGGAGAGCTTGGCCCTACGCATCATTCGATAGAAGATTTTGCCTGGATGCGGGTTCTGCCTGGAATCGTTATTATTGCGCCTGCGGATCCAGCAGAAACCCGGAGCGCCGTGCAGTTTGCCGTTAATCATGCAGGCCCTGTATTCCTGCGTCTGTCCCGCGTCGGCGTTCCGGAATTGTTCGATACCGATCATGCATTTTCAGTGGGAAAAGCAGATCTCCTGCAAGACGGTGGTGACCTGACTATTATTGCAAACGGTACATTGACTCATCGAGCGATGGATGCCGCAAAGTTGCTGGAAAAACTTGGTATTCAAGCTCGCGTACTTAATATGGGCACGGTAAGCCCGCTGGATACTGAGGCTATCGTAAAGGCTGCAGAGCAGACGGGCGCTATTATCACCTGCGAAGAGCACTCAGTTTATGGTGGACTCGGTAGTAGTGTGGCAGAGGTAGTTGTTCAGCATCAGCCAGTGCCGATGAAAATTCTTGGCGTACCTGGCATATTCGCACCCACTGGATCAGCCAACTTTCTGCTGGATGAATTTGGTATGGCACCCGAAGGCATTTGCGAAGCTGGACGCCACCTGGTCGGCAACAAATTGGTCGGCAACAAAGGTAAGTGACAAGTGCCAAACGAAGCTATCCTTTCTATTGATCAGGGAACCACTAATAGCAAGGCGATTCTACTGAACCGGCAGGGACAGATTGTCGCGCATGGCGCATCACCTCTAAACATCTCGTATCCACAGCCCGGCTGGGTTGAACAATCTGCTGACGACATCTGGCTAAGTGTTGTTGAGGCCATTCGTCAGTGCCTGGAAAAATCACCGTCGACGCTTATTCTTGCTATTGGAATATCAAATCAGCGTGAATCCGTCATTGCCTGGGACGGTAAATCGGGCAAGCCTCTTGCGCCTGCAATAACGTGGCAGTGTCGCCGCACATCAGCCGATACGGAACTCCTGAAAGCTGCTGGCAATGAGCAACAAGTGCTGGCGCTAACCGGTTTACCGCTGGACCCATTGTTTCCCGCCTTCAAAATTCGCTGGTTGATGGATAATACTCAAGCACATAACCGATGTATTGGCACCGTAGACAGTTGGCTGATCTGGAAACTGACTGGCGGCCAGCGCTATGCCACTGATCGCTCGAATGCATCCCGCACACAGTTACTCAATGTACAGAGCGGTCAATGGGATGAGTCTCTCTGTGAGCTCTTTGGAGTAGATGCGAGCTTATTGCCAGTAGTAGGTGACAGTCAACAGACGTTCGGGCAAACCCTAAGCGTACCTGGGCTGCCTGATGGCATCTGCGTTACCTCCGCCATCGGTGACAGCCATGCTGCATTATTTGGGCATGCAGCTTTTCAACCGGGAGAAGCCAAGACCACATTTGGTACTGGCTCATCTGTGATGATGGTAGCCAGCGACTTCCAGATACCCGGCGATGGCATGACCAGCACCATTGCCTGGTCTATTGATAATAAGACCACTTATGCTCTGGAAGGCAATATTCTTGTCAGTGCGTCACTGTTTCCCTGGGTAGCGACTTTGCTGGGACTAGAAGGCAACGTAGATAAGCTGATGGAGCTGGCTCAAAGTGTTGAACACTCTAATGGTGTCACTTTGGTGCCTGCACTGGTCGGACTAGGCGCACCACACTGGAACCCCGAGGCGCGTGGGATTCTTGCAGGCTTGAGCTTCTCATCAACACCTGCTCATATTGCTCATGCAGCCGCCCTTTCCATGTCGCTGCAGGTCGTTGATGTATTCACTGCAATGTACCGACAGAGCGCTACAACTGCTGGCAAAGTCAACGTGGATGGGGGACCTACCCGAAACAGATTCCTGATGCAGTCTCTGTCTGACCTGCTATCGCAGCCAATCAGTATCAGTGAAAATCCGGAGTTGTCTGCGCTGGGTGCGGGCATGCTGGCCGGTCTGGAAATCGGTTTCTGGTCAAGTCAGGAAGAGCTTGCCGACTTGCATCGAGAACGTGTCACAATAACGCCGAGCATGGCTGGTCATAAAAGGACTGAGTTGCTTGCGGCCTGGGATGAAGCGGTATCCAAGTGCCAGCACATGAGTATTCCACCTGGAGCAGTCCCGTTGTAATAGCGACTGAATAGTATAGAAGAGACCCCAATGTCGCGACTGGATGAATTGAGATTCATGACACGTGTAGCGCAACGCTACTACGTTGACGGGCAGCGCCAATCAGCGATTGCAAAAGATTTGAGTATCAGTCAGGCCACTGTGTCGCGCATGTTGAAGCGCGCTCATGACGAAGCTATTGTGCGTATCAGTCTGACTGCTCCACAGGGCACTTATCCACAACTTGAAGCATCATTAAGACAGAAGTACGGCATCATCGAGGCCATTGTGGTGGATTGTTCCGAGGATAGAACAGCTGACGTGATCTCGCGTATTGGTGAGGCGGCAGCCCACTTTCTGGATACCACTATTCAGAACGATGAGGTCATAGGGATCTCTTCCTGGAGCCAGACGATCGTGAAAATGATCGACAACGTACATCCCATGAATCAGGGTAAGGCGAAGTCTGTCGTGCAGACCTTGGGCGGCATTGGCAACCCTAACGTGCAGAAACATGCCACACAGGTTACTACCAGATTGGCACAACTGACGGGGGCAGAATCAGTTATTTTGCAAGCACCGGCGGTGGCTGCCTCTAAAGAAGCCAAGATCATTCTGTTGGGTGAGAAGTTTGTTCGTGAAGCAACCGAGCAATTTGAGAACATTACGCTAGCCTTCATTGGCATAGGCGCTATAGAGCCCTCAGACATGCTTGCCCAAAGTGGCAACATTTTTTCGGAAGCCGAACTCAAGCAATTGAGCAAGCAAGGAGCTGTTGCGGAACTAAGTCAACGGTTTCTTAACGCCAGTGGTGAACAAGTACTGCTGCCTTTGAACGAAAGAGTGATTGGTATGAACCTAGATCAGCTCAGAGAGGTTCCTCGAGTAGTGGCCCTGGCGGGTGGGGAGGCGAAAACACAGGCGATTGATGCCTCACTTAAATCGGGCGTAATCAATACTCTGGTAACGGATAAATTTACGGCTGAAAGACTGGTTGAGCTTTAGTTCGATAGTTGTTTGTCTCAGATTGCCAGCGCAAGCTGAAATCCAGGTGTGAGATCGAGTACATCGGGCGATAGGCGCTTTGTTGGACCGAAACAGACAGTGCTTGACCAGCATCTTTGTATACTTCCAAAATTAAATATAGCGGCCTGTTCGGTTTAGCTATTTCCAGCCTGCGCGTGCAATAGGCAGTCTTTGCGTGATGAGCAAAATTCAGCTCGTCATATGGAGAAACATGATAGTCCGAATGTAGTACGATTCCGAAAAGTCAATTGAGATAGATGATGATTACCGCGAAGCTGAAAAATAAGCTTGATAAAATCAAGTCTGGTCAGTATAAACCGACTGATTTTATAATCGCCGATGCCAAGGATGGTGATATGGCATTCGGGATAGCTGCGCCTGGCCCAGTATCGGATGGAACTGCTGGAAGTGCTGGGCAAAAACTCACCCAATACAGGAAGCGCTCAGACTATTTGGCAGCTATGACTGCCATGGCCGAGAGTGAACTAATCGATATCCTTTTGATGTCTGCATCATCCGCCGAAACACTCCACGCAGCCGGATTGTTTAACTCAGTGGACGTGACTCCGGCTGTTCGATTAAACGATACAACAGACATCTGGTCGGCACGCGGATCTAAATACCGTGATAGTCCGTCCAGGCCTTTTGCTACAGCTGATCTTGAAATCGTTGCCCAATTTTGTCAATTGGGTCTGTATTCAATTACTTTCAGTAATGATATTAAGGCAGACACCACCACACTCGAAGCTTATCGAAATTTTAGATTGGCTATCAGAAATACGAACATACAACACTTTTTGGAGGTCTTCAATCCGGCGTTTGACATCGAGCTAAGCGATGCCTCATTGGGTGACTACATCAATGACATGATATTAAAAACCCTGGCTGGCGTCACGCAAGTCGATACACCACTGTTTTTAAAAATGCAGTTTAATGGCCAGAGGGCCATGGCAGATTTGTGTGCCTATGATCCGGGCAATTTGATTGTTGGTATTCTTGGCGGATCCGCGGGTACCACTCGCGATACTTTCGAACTTGCCCAGCAAGCTGAACAAGCTGGAGCGCGAGTTGCGCTATTCGGCAGAAAAATAAATCTGGCAGAATCTCCTGTACATTTAGTGAAATTGATGAGATCTGTTATCGAAGAGAAAAATACCGCCGAACAAGCGGTGGTGGCCTATCACGAACATCTGAAGGAATTTTCAATTCAGCCCGCACGATCGCTAAAGGCTGACAGTATTATTACCGAAGATGCCTTAAGATAGCATTCGCGAGCGATTTGCATGTTGGCATCAGAACGAAGAGGAATTATCAGCGCTGGAACCTGGACGCTTGATAGAGTCAAACTGGTCGATAGTTGGCCTCAAGAAGAGCATCTTGCTCATATACTTGCAACAGATAGGCAAGGCGGAGGCTCAGGACATAACCTTGCAGTAGACATAACTCGGCTCGACTCATCACTGCCTGTACAAACCATTGGATTGGTGGGAATGGATGCTGATGGAGACTTTCTCAAATCACGTGCCGCTGAATCTGGCATAAACGTAAGCCAGTTGCATCAAATTGATTGCGAGCGCACGTCGTATACGGATGTTATTAGTGATTCAAGAACCGGCAAGCGAACGTTCTTTCATTACCGTGGAACCAGTGATTTGCTTTCGCCAGATCATTTTGATTTCGAATTGTGCAGTGGTCGTTTGTTACATTTAGGACTGCTTGGCTTGCATAAAACCATGGACGCGAAATGGAAGCAATTTCAAAATGGCTGGGTTGCCGTACTTGCGGCTGCAAGAGCTCAGGGCATTAGAACCAATCTTGAGCTTGTATCAATAGATAGCGAGAAGATTCGAGATATTGCGCTGCCCTGTATTCCCTATCTGGATTCCGTAATCATTAACGAATATGAATTAGGCGCTTTATCTGGAAAATCAGTTTGCCGAAAGAACGGTCAAATCGATACCGAGCTAAGCATAGAAGCGGCAAAATCACTTGTTTCACACAGCTCCATGAGCTTTCTCGTGGTTCATTGTCCACAAGCGGCCATAGCGGTAACTGCAAGTGGAGATGTATTCGTCAAGAAGAGCTTTGATGTTCATCCATCATGGATAATAAGCACCGTAGGGGCTGGCGACGCTTTCGCTGCAGGCATGTTGTACGGACAGCACGAAAATTGGAGCATCGATGCATCTCTCGAGCTTGCCCACGCCACTGCGGCCGCCAGTTTGCGCGCTGCAAACACTGTAGGTTCGGTCGAAAGTGTGAAAGCGTGTTTGGCATTTGCGCAACGTGCAAGCATCGAGGCCCGGTAAGTGTTTCCTACAGATCATGAGATTCAAGCGACACCGAAATTTGTTTATAATTTCAACTGCTATGGAGTAGATGGACTGCCAGTCTTTGTGCCACCGACGTAAGCTGCTTGCGCCTGCGGTTGCTTATCCGAACAAGCATACTGCGAAAGCATGCTGCGAAAGCATGCTGGGATAGCACGCTGGGATAGCACGCTGGGATGGCACACTGGGAGCGCACAGAGGGAAAGTCCACAACACTCCACTCGAGAATGGCACGATATCAGCGTGCAAGCTGGATATTTATATTGACAAGGCTCTGAACAGCGTTTTATAGTCTTCCAAGGACAAACAAAGCAACTTTACTCGGACAGTTGTTTAATATGCCGATAAAAAGTAACCGAAGAGCATGTATCGCTACGCTGCATATCTGCAGTGAGGTAGTGGGCAGCCTCGCATTCAGCTGATGTCACTTGCACGAGACATTGGCGGAACTCGTGTGTTTCAAGCTATATATTGGATTGAGCCTTTCCGCGATACTGTAGCTGTATCGCCTGATACGCCCTCCCCACAGCGACCGCTCGACGAGCTTAACAATGCTGCGAAACATTGTAAAAGGCACTCTCTGACTCAGGTAATCATTTACAGTTTGGATGCTCCGATTGCGGTTGCTCCGTCGGCACCAACGTCTGCCGTGATTATCGAGCCGAACATATCAATTGCGAGAGGAGCATGGTATGCAGTGATAAGTGCAGTACAGAAAAAATGGAACATATATAAATATCAAACAGTAAATTAAAACTTGGTAACAACCCGAACACAAATAAACACACCCCTAAAAAAGCATTCGACAGGAGTATTCACTAGATGAAGAAATTACTAGCCGCAGCACTCGCTATATCATTCACCAGTGCCGTGCATGCCCAGGACAACTTATCCATTGTGCTTGTGCCAGGCTTAACAACCGATGCGTTTTACATCACCATGAACAAAGGCGCACAGGCCGCCGCTGACGCTCTGGGTGTCAAAATGGATTTCCAGGGAGCAGAGGATTTTAATCCGACCACTCAAATACCGGTTCTTGATGCGGTCATTGCCCGGGAGCCTGATGCCATTGTCATAGCTCCAACCGATACGACCCAGTTAATAGAGCCATTACGCAGGGCCTCTGAAAGAGGTATAGCTGTCATAACAGTAGACACGTTTATCGATGATGGTATGTATCAGAACGGCGCTGGCGACGGTGATTTTCCGTGGTCTTATATAGCTTCAGACAATGTCGCCGGTGGGCGAATGGCCGCTGCGGCAATGGGTGACGCTATGGGTGGAAGTGGATCTGTTTATGTTTCCAATGTACGCCCCGGTATTTCCACAACAGATCAACGCGAGGAAGGTTTCAAACTTGAAATGGCAGAACGATATCCTGATATCACTGTCCTGGATACGCAATACAACGAAAATGATGCGTCGACAGCATCTTCGCAACTACAAGCCGTACTGGCACGTGATCCTGATCTTGGCGGTGTGTTTGGCGCTAATTTGTTCTCGGCACTTGGTGCAGCAAATGGCGTTGAAGCAGCAGACAAACTAGGTGACATAACCGTTGTGGCCTTTGATGCCCCCTCATCTATTGTCGATCAGTTGAAATCCGGGCTTGTGGATATGGCTATCGCTCAGCATCCTGCTGAAATCGGCTACTACGGTGTTATGACCGCATATGCTCATCTTACAGGACAGTCAGTGCCCCCAATGATTGGAACTGGCTTTACCGTTATTACTGCGGACAATGTAGAAGATCCAGAGGTTGCTCGCTACATCTACTCTGACTAAGGGCTCGCACCAAAATTAAATCACATTTACAGTACGCCCATCCATCGTGCGCAGCTGTGTTGTTCGTCGATTAAACAGCCCGGCGTTAGCGCGGGTTCGTCCTTGCCAAGCGAGCGTCTGGGCAACTCTGTAAATGTGATTCAATTATGTCAAAAACCCTATGAACCCTAAGTATCTTTTGCGCAGAATAGGATCACATCGCTTGTCAGGCTGTGATTCCTGTTGACCAGTTTTTGTCATGGAACTGGTCATCTGCTTGCAAACGTATCACCACTATCAATGAACCAAAAATAGCTTGCGATTGTGAAAACTCATTCAGTGCCGGGTTCGTACTCGAAAGTACCCACCACACTACGAATACTGAGCCTTCTGACGAATGCGTGGTCCTGGTTGTTTCTCATTTTAATAATGGTGTTCTTTGAAGTCTGGTCATGGATCGTCTACGAGCGTACTTTTTTTGGCAATTTGTACAACGTGCAGAGTGTTCTACTGACTGCAACCCAAATCTTGATGATGGCGTTGGGTCTGACTCTGGTTATTATTTCTGCAGGAATTGACTTGTCTATAGGTTTTATAGCAGGCCTTGCAGCCGTCACGATGGCAGTCGTGATCCGCGCGCTTCCAGAGTTGCCACCTGCGCTGTCATTCTCTTTGGGGATCACGGCAGGAATAGCCGTGGCACTCGTACCGGGAATGATAAACGGCTGGCTTATAGCGAAACTTAAGGTTCCTTCTTTTATCGGCACCCTCGGAATGTTTGGCGTAACTCGTGGTGTAGCGTTCTTGATCGCCGGAGGGGCCACCGTCAGCATCAGCAATAGCACAGCGAAAGCGTTTGGTAACGGCAAACTCCTCGATACCATTCCTATTCCAGTCGTAGTGGCCATCGTAGTGACGCTGCTGTTTCATTATCTTTTGAAGTACACACGTTTCGGCTTGTACACCTATGCCATGGGCGGGAATATTCAGTCGGCCATCAGGGCAGGTGTAAACACAACGAAGATCACGTTCTTTATCTATATCTTAAGTGCTTTTACAGCAGCCTTGGCAGGTCTCTTCTATACAGCAAGATTTTCTGCTGGCGCTGCTGATGCCGGTGAACCTATATTGTTGAATGCGGTTGCCGCAGTGTTTATAGGAGGTGCAAGCCTGACGGGCGGCAGCGGCACTATTGCCGGCACTGTAATAGGCTCGCTGATAATTGCCATCATTCAATTTGGTCTGGTGTTCATCGGTATGCCCCCATTCTGGCAATTTATTACCGTGGGTATGGTCATCATCATAGCGGTCTTGATTGATCAGTCTCGAGACAAAATTGCCAGATCAACAACCGTCGCAACTTCATGAACACAGATCCAATACTAAGCGTTGCCAACGTCAGCAAACGCTTTGGTGGAACACTCGCATCTCATGATCTGTCTCTGGATCTGTACGAAGGAGAGGTACTTGCACTCGCTGGTGACAATGGTGCTGGCAAGAGCACATTAATCAAGATGATCTCTGGTGTTCATTCTCCTGACAGCGGTGAAATACTCTTTCGTGGACAAACCTTAAGTCGACGTAGTCCGCAGGAGGTTCGTGATTTGGGTATTGAGACTATCTATCAGGATCTGGCTCTGGCCGATAATCTGGATGTAGGCGTCAACATTTTTCTGGGTAGGGAACGTATGAAAAAGATCTGCGGAATCCCGGTACTTGACAGGAAAACGATGCGCGAGGAGTCCAGAGGAGCCTTAAAGCATCTGGGCATCGTGCTTAACGATCTAAGCATGCCAGTGCGCTATCTCTCGGGAGGGCAACGCCAGGCGATTGCGATAAGCCGTGCGGTATATTGGCAGGCCAAGTTAATCATCATGGATGAGCCTACTGCGGCTTTAGGTGTGCCAGAACAGCGGGAGGTCAAATCACTGATCAGGAGGCTGAAGGCTGAGGGGGTATCGATCATTTTCATATCTCATAATCTGACTGATATTTTCGATGTCAGCGATCGGATACTGGTTCTGGAACGCGGCAGAAAAGCCGGCGAGCGATTGATCGGAGATACGAATGAGGACGAAGTCGTCGGCATGATGATGGGTCGTATCCTCGACGACCAGTAATGTCCATGAGAGACAACAGAATAATTGCGATGGCCGGGTTGCCTGCCAGTGGCAAAAGTGCCATAGCAGTCATGCTACATGAAAAGCTTGATAGCATCTTGCTGAACAAGGATCACGTTAGAGACTTCCTGTTTCAACAATACGTCGATTACACGAACGAACAAAATGACTTGTGTCTGGATACGATGTATCAAGTGACAAGTTACCTACTGTCCAGAGACAGCGCACCCATCATCATAATCGATGGACGAAGTTACTCAAGAAAGTCACAGATCGATGCGTTAAAAAGTATTGTTACCAGAGCAAACGCAAAACTATTCCTGATTGAATGCGTCTGTTCTGATGAGTCAGCCAAGCGAAGGCTTAAACTTGATCAAGGCGTACATCCTGCTAGAGATAGAGATTACGCCTTATACGTCAAAAGCAAGAGCGCAGCCGAGCCTCTCGAAGAGCCACGCCTCATTCTTGATACAGATAATCTTTCAGTGGACAAGTGTGCCAGGCGAGCAATGGAATTCGTAACTGGATCAATATGATTGTAAAACCCGTCAGAAATAGCGAGAACATTCGAGATACCCAGGCAGGTGCTCTTGATGTCATCGTGCTTGATATCGGCGGCACCAGTATTCGATTAGGTCACTGGCGAAACAACCAACTCTGCTCCGATTTTAGTTTGCTTGATACCAGCATGCTGCGCGCAGACAATGCCTATGAAACATTGTCAGATATCATCAGGAATTACGCGATTGACCTCGATCTTGGGATCAAAGCGGTGGTTCTGGGCATTCCCGGCATGCTTGATCAAAAAGCAGACACCATCTCGCATTGCAATAACATTCAACAGTTGGAAGGCAGCGGACTCCAGTCCTGGCTTGCAAGCACATTGGGATGCCAAGTGATCCTGGAACAGGACATTATGCTGCAATTGCTGGGTGAATGGAGAGCGGGTGCTGCCATGGCAAGCCCCGCAGTTTTCGGCGTCTACTACGGAACGGGTATCGGTGCAGCTTACCTCGTTAACGGCAATCCAAAGATCCATAGCACAGCCGGGTTGCAAGCAGGTCATATACCCATCATGGCGCAAGGAAGACGCTGCATCTGTGGCAACACAGATTGTATCGAGGCTTACGCTTGCGGTCACACTTTGCTGGAGCTGGCACGTACCCATAACTGCGAGATTGGACAAGTGTTCCTCATCGAAAACGATGAGGATCTACAAGAAAAGGTAAATAGGTTCGTGCAATATCAAGCGTACCTCATCGCAACAGTAGCCACATTGTTTGTTCCCGATATGATTCTTATCGGCGGTGGTATTCCGCAGATGAATGGCTATCCACGAGACAAACTTCTTCAATACGTTCAGGCGCATCTGCAGAAACCTTATCCAGCCGAGTCCATTGACATCACCTGGGCATCACTTGGCAACACATCCATACTGCACGGTGCTACCGCTTTACTGGAAACACTTTAAAGGCTTACGGTGAAAAACATCATCACCTCCATTACCCATCTTTTGAGACACCATCATGACTATACACACTGGACTCGATATACTTGAAAAAGCGCAAGCAGGCAGTTACGGTGTTGGCGCTTTCAATACGGATAATCTTGAAACTACGCTTGCCATTGTTGAGGCTGCGGAGCAGACTCGCAGCCCTATTCTTCTGGCAATAACCGCAGGCGCATTGAAATACAGCAGCAACCGAATAGTAGACATAGCTTTAGCCGAAGCCAGAAATGCGACGGTACCCGTCGCTGTCCATCTTGATCACGGCACTTCATTTGAAAGTTGTATGTGGTGTATTAGAAACGGTTTCACATCAGTGATGATCGATATGTCTCATGCAGATGAACAATCCAATGTTCAAGAAACCAAAAGGGTTGTTGATGCAGCGCATGCGGTAGGTGTGAGTGTGGAAGCCGAAATAGGCAGACTCGTTGAACTGGGTGCTGAAGTTATTATTTCAGAAGAACATGCCACTCTCACTACTGCCGATGAGGCGGAACGATTCATGAACGCTTGCGGTGCTGATACATTGGCTATTGCCGTAGGCACGGCGCATGGCCCAAACAAAGGTCGAGGCAGACCAGAAATCAACCATGCAAGGATTGCAGAAATCGCCGCACGTGTCAGTCAGCCGTTAGTTATGCATGGTGCCAGTAGCATTCCTCAGGATGTCGTGGCTCGTGTTAACGAGGCCGGAGGCGAATTAAAAGACGCTGTAGGAATACACGACGATGATATAACTCAGGCCATCGCTCATGGCATGTGTAAGGTAAACGTCGGCACTGATCTGAGAATTGCGAGCACTGCTGGCGTTCGAGAGCTACTTAGAGACAAACCGCAGATTATTGATCTAAGAAAAATCCTGGATCCTGCGCGCGAGGAAATGAGACGAGTGATCATGAAAAAAATGAATTTACTGGGTTCAACAGGAAAAGCCGGATAGTTGCAAAAAAGTTAATCCCTGGTGATGCATGATTAGACCGTCGACAGACATTTCCAGATCGTTGGGCTGAGAATGACACCGCATCATATAGTGCCGCTCTCACCGCTATCGTTGTCTGGGACATAGCGTCAGAGCTGCCTGCACTGACGCTTACCTTACATTACATTACATCCCACCTCACTGAACTACTGAGGCAATCCAAATACTACAGTCCAGTAGGTAGAGTATTGGGAGCCTTGCAACTCTACCAACGCTCCTCCTATTTGAGAAATATTCGGATTCATGATGTTACTGCAATGCCCAGGACTATTCAGCCATCCTTGCATGACATCGTCAACGCTCTGCTGCCCGGCGGCGATATTTTCACCCCAGCCTCTCCAGTTATAGCCGGCATTGGTAATACGCTGTCCAGCGGAAGATCCATCTGACCCGGTATGTGAGAAGAAATTGTTGCTCGCCATATCGTTGGAATGCACTTTTGCTGCCTGACCTAGCAGGCTATTCCATTCAAGTGGCGGCGCTGCTGAAAAACTTTGTCCGCCACAGCTTCGAGCCTGCGATCTGGCCGAATTGTGAGCGTCCAATAGACGCTGCTCTACGGCAGACAGGGTAAAGTCTGGCGCAGGCTCGGGGTCTGGCGCAGGTGCGGGCTCTGGCACAGGTGCGGGCTCTGGCGCAGGCGCGGGTGGCGTAGGCGCAGGTGGTGCTGGCACTGGTTCAGGGTCCGGCGCAGGTACTGGCTCACCGCTGCCATCATCATAGTTTGCTAGTAACGTGACTCCGTCATAAGGCAGGTAGCCTCGGAGCATTACGTAGTAATTTCCCCCGATCGCGCTAGCAATCGTGCAGCTTTCATCGTTTCCATCAATACCAGGTCGGCAGTCATACTTCCGCGACCTGGGCACCTTGTTGTACCTTACATAAACATCGGCATCACCCTTTCCACCACTAATGGACACCTGCAGATCCCGTGCATCGACAGCCATCGGGAGTACGTAGTAAGTCGACGAAAAGTGACTGCCTGACAAGTCAGTTAGAGGCGCACCCTTCTCCAATACAATAGGGTTATTACGCGAGCCTGGAGCATTTGCGGAATCGTCATTGACGTCATCCGCCGAGCTATAGCTCGCTAGCAGTCTGACACCTGCATAATCACTGTAAGCAGCGACCATGATGTGGTACGTGCCAGCTTGAGGTTTGTTTACAACGCAGAATTCGTAGTTTCCATTTTTATACGGCCTGCAATCGAATTCACGAAGAGTGGCTTCGGAGCCATAGTTAACGTATAAATCAGCATCACCACTTCCCCCGGAAATAGTGATGGATAACAAATCGGACCCATCTGGTACTTCAATGGTCAGAGATATTTTATCTCCGCTAGTTCCAGTTAAATCGTCTAGCGCTACATTGTTTTCCAGAGCGTGTGCCATTGACATAAGAGCAAAAAAAGCCAATGGGGCCAACGCTAAGCTCAACAGCCTGTATCTCAGCAGCTCGATAATTTTTCTATTATTCAAATGATAAGTTCCCTTTAATTTAAGCGGTTCCGTGAATGAACGTACCTCAACTACCGATTTCGATACTTGGCAGGATACCCCGAACGAAATACTAGATGAATGTTCCTTTGATTCATAGTTGAATACGATGAAAAGCAGATTACAATAATTTACTTCGCGGTTTTGCCAGGATTTTTTCGATAAGTGACAAGAGGGTGTCGGCACTCAGATACAGGCCCCATATAGAGTCTGAACAGTTGCAAGCAGTGTCTAATCGTCTCAGACTTCCCTGCACGGCAGATAGTTACAACAAAGAAACCTATGGGGCACTATCTATAACCGGTGGCGGATCAATTCGCAGGCAACTGAAAGAGCACGCTGCAGAAATCAAACACTGCTCGACAACTCAGGTACAGATCGACCAAAATTAGCCCTTCCACCTTTTCCAGTTATCTTCGAGAAAAACTTGTGAAATTCAAAAACCAGACGGCCATCGTTACCGGCGGTGCACAGGGGATAGGCGCAGCGGTAGCCAAACGGCTGAGTGAGAATGGCGTACGTGTGGCTCTGTGGGATTTGGACGAATCGCTTGCAAAAACGACTGCATACAGTATCGACAATAGCGCAATGGCTACCGAATGTGACGTATCCGATTGGGATAGCGTACAGCGAGCATTCGACACAACACACGCAGCCTTCGGCCAGATTGATATTGTCGTCAACTCTGCAGGAATCGCGGGAAGCAATGTACCGGCTGCTGACTACTCAGTTGAAGAATTCAAACACATTGTTGAGATAAACTTGCTCGGAACCTTTCATGTAAATCGCGTTGTGATACCCACAATGCGAATGCAGAAATATGGTCGAATAGTCAACATAGCGTCAGTTGCCGGCAAGGAAGGAAATCCTAATGCATCGGCCTACTCTGCCTCGAAAGCAGGCGTAATAGGTTTGACCAAGTCACTGGGTAAAGAATTAGCCGACATGGATATTGCCGTTAACTGTGTGACGCCAGCGGCAGCGCGTACACGCATCTTTGATCAGATGTCACAGGAACATATCGACTTTATGCTGTCAAAAATTCCAAGGGGCCGATTTCTTGAACTTGACGAAGCTGCGGCCATGATTGTCTGGTTATGCTCGAAAGAGAATAGCTTCACCACCGCTGGAGTATTTGATTTGTCAGGCGGACGGGCCACATATTGATATGGCAAAAGCGATTACCTGCATGGCAATCGCTCTTACCGCCATTAACTTACTAACGCTAGGGTGAATCACTGGCTCTACGTAGCGCATCGTAATAACGCTTCCCCATCTCCCGAAGCGCATCGCCGCCAAAATGGATACATGACCCGCGACCACAGGGGTAGTCATTGGCTGGCACAAGATCATCATGCAGTGAGACCTCGGCAAAGGGGACCAGGCTAGAAATGGAGCGAATAGCGCTGTTAACAAGACGGGCATTATCATTTGTCCTGCTGAAATCACCCCGTGAATCAATACCAACACTCAACGTACCGGTCACGAAGGGAATAGAGGCATTTTCTTTACGTGCATTGCTACCACGCGCATCTTCATCGATTCTTGATCGTAAGGCCTTGACCATGCCAACCAGGTTTTCTTCATAAGAGGCAGCACAGTTTGATTTGCGATCATGCTCTCCTTGTAGCCAGAGAATACCTCTTAGTATCCCCCCGGTTTCAGCTATTGCCGTATTAACCCGGATTAGCGCGCGATCAAATAACTGTGTATTGCCCAACAAAGAGTTGGTAGGCGTTGTAGCATTCCATTGCGCATCGACGTTGCCATTGTCGCAGAACCCTGTTCCACCCCACGCTGCGGGTACTAGCACGATATTTTGAGTTGTATCTTTCAGCGCTTGTTTTGCAAATGACAGTCCCAATCCAATGGAGCTTCCCTCCTTACTCATTGAGTCTCTATTTATTGAATCATGCAATGGGTCCTCTGCAAGAATAAAACGAGGATCAGCAACATTTACAGACGGACTGCTGAAGTCGGACGGACGCGCAAATATACTTTCATCGTTGGCTGCCACATTAAGCTGACGTATACGTTGATTGAGGGCATCCGGCTGCCCTGCTCCCGCCCGCTTTGCACCAGTCTCGCTGGTTCCCACCATATTACTCTGACCAATCAATAGATAAATGTCATCTCTCTGCACTGGTGAGACGTCGACTGTCACGCTGACTGTATCAGTCGTGCTTCCATCGCTGGCACTGATGATGATGCGTCCCTGCCGGGATTGTATAGGTAGCACATCAATATCCAGAGTCAGCTTTAACGTACTCCGGGTTTCGCCAGCCTCTAGATTAGTTTTCGAAAAATTCACTCGCGTAAGAGATGCATCAACACCGCTGTCGACAGTAGCACTGAGCTCTACTACTCCATCAAAACCGGACGAGCGCGGCAGAGAAATCGGAATCTCAACACCATCAGCATCCCCTTCGGTCAACTCATAAGCTGTTTGTTCAATAAGCAGTTCAAAAGATCCCTGCACAGGCGTTGTCGCATCATCAGTAACCGTCAATGTGAAGGTTTCAGTTGTGCGCAACTGGACGTCAGTCAGATCGAAGGCAGTTACAGCTATATCGAAGCTTCCAACATCCGTACTCGCTGGAGTCCAGCGTAACGATCTGGTTTCATCCTGGTTATCGATATTTTCCATTCCGGCAGGCAAGGTACCAACCTCGATACCTGCAGGATTTCCATCCACATCCATCGGACTGAGCTTGAGCTCGAAAAGCTCGCCAATACGCAAATTTTGATCGTTCAAATTAGTGAAAGAGGGTGGCTGCCTTGCACTTCCCAGCAAACTTAAAGGCTCGGAGAGCACGGAATAGTTTCCGAACTTGTCAAAAGCTACAACGGCATAGGAAACTGCACTTTCTGCCGCAACGGTATCTGTAAACATCACAGTCTTTACCGTTGTTAAATAATCATTGTCTCGATAGACGTTATAACCTGTCACGTTGTCAGCATTTGAAGATGGCTCCCATGTCAGTGCCACTGTTGCCTGTCCATTCTCTATTTCAGTCGTACCACTTAGCTCAGTTGGCGGCGATGGCGATACACCCGGATCGTCTGTTCCAGGCCCATTGGGAAGAATTAAAGAAACTGATGAGACAGAAAATTTGCCATCGGAATCAAAGGTCACAACTGAAAAGGCATTGCTGGAACCGGCATCTACCGTACCTTGAAATTCTGTTGTAGAGGTGGTGGCAACATATTGATCATTGATATAAACGTTATAGCCAGCAACTGCGCTGGCTGCTACAGCCTGATTCCAACGAAGTGTCACGGTATCGAATGAATCACCCGCTTGCACGTCGCCAGTGAGACCGTCAGGTGGCTCTGGTCTGAGGGCTGTCACTGGGTCTCCACCTGGAAGGGAGATGCTGTCCGAACGCTGCGAAAAATTGCGGCGAATATCAAACGCCACAACATAAAACGAAGTCGTTGCACTTTCGTCAATAGCGCCCGAATAGGTGGGCTCGCCGACTGTTGTCAAGTATTGATCATCCTGATACACGTTGTAGCCCAACACCGCTTCATCGCCGGTAGGGGCACTCCATTGCAACGTCACAACTGAACCTTCGATAGTCGCTGATAACGTCGATGGAGCGGTTGGCGGTGAAGTCGGATCTGGCGCGTCTGGTAATGTGACTGTTTCTGAGGCTGGAGAGAATAGACGCGGTGCCTCGTCAAAGGCAACAATATAAAAGGTATTTGACGTGTCTGGCTCCACCTGTCCGACATAAGCGCTGTCAAAGACCGTGGAGATGTAGGCATCATTCAGGTATACGTTGTACCCCTGAACAGTATCGTCTGCATCTGTTGAATCGTCCCAGTCAAGCGATACGGTGCTGTCGCTTATATCACCCGAGAGATTAGGAGGCTTGGAGGGAGCTTCGCCAGCGGCCATCGCGGGCAACGAGAAAACGAACAAGAGTCCGGGTACCAGGTACTGGATTTTTTTGAGTATATTAAGCACAAGCTTTTCTAGTTTGTTATCAAATGTAACATATAGTGGCATAGACTCAGCGTCAGCGTAACATGTAATATGTATCTTTTGAAAACCAGGATATTGCTGCCCTCCGCTAGTATCCCGACGGCAGTCATCTCCTGATAGATCAATTCTCGACCCGCAAGAAAAACACCGTATCTGCCACTCGAATTTCACCCATTGCCTTGTGAATAATTAGCCCTAATAGAATCCGGGCTAAAGAAATCATCAGCGCTATACTCTTCATGAGTAACCGGATACTTCAAATCTCAGATACGAAACCCAATAAGCACGATTGGCTAGCCATTAGTTGCGCTTTCATGGCCGTTGCTATCTGGGGTTGGTGGATGTCTGCAACCCGAATCGCTGCACAGCAAGGTATCGCACCACTGGATGTGGCTTTCATGAGGTACTCAGTACCTGCACTACTGCTATTACCGGTCTGGTTGCCTACGCTTCGAAAATTGAAGCATGCGCCTCGATGGTCAGTCATTGCCATGCTGGGCTGGGGTGCGCCTTTTCTCTGGTTAGTCACCGCATCGCTGAAGGGATCCAATGTAGTTTATTTTGCCACTCTTGTTCCGTGCACGATGCCCATCTTTGCGGTCATTGCGGAACGAGTATTTTTCGACCAACAACCCACCCGAACGCAGGTGATTGGTTTCGTGCTTATTGGCACCGCAGCCTTAATGGTTATTCTAAACGCTATTGCAGGAGGCAATACTAGTGTTACAAGCCTGGGGCTCATGTTTTTAGCAGCCATGGGTTGGGCTTGCTACGTTGTATCGTTTCGTCATACGGGTCTTACAGCAGCCCAGGGTGCTGCTTGGGTAAGCGTTGTATCAACTCTTGCCATCCTTCTTGCAAAGCTGGTAACAGGCTCAGAATTACTGCCTCTCACAACCGATCAATTTATTTTTAATGCATTTTCGCAAGGGTTAATATCCGGCTTTTGCGCAGTTCTTCTGTACACCATGGCTATAGACCGATTAGGCCCTGTTCGCGCAGCCAGCTTCAGTGTATTGCTGCCTATTCTCGGGGCGCTTTTCGCCTGGATCTGGTTGAATGAAGTACCTTCGGGCTTTAGCCTGTTTACGCTGGTTTTGGCTACGATTGGCGTTGGCGTGATCAACGGGGTGTTTGGATCAAAACGCGTGTAGCGAACGCCAGGCTACTCAGACTTGAAAACCACATCCAGCGCGTCGATCATCTGAAGAGCGATAGACAGTTTCTCATTACGTGTTTTACCCTTCCCTACCGGACCGTCAACAAATAAATTGGCAAGTCCGTGTACAGATGACCAGGCAAGTAGCTCCTCTGAATCCAGCGCTTTAGGATCGTTGTCGTGCAGAGAATTCGCAAAGCCTTGCTTGAGAATTTCACTTAACCGCCCGGCCGCGATCTGGTAATCAGCATCACTGGAGTAGATTGCCTCTTCTCGCCACATCGCTCGGAAAAAGGCCGGTTTGTCAATGGCGAATTGGATATAAGCCAGCCCAACCGCAGCAAATGACTTGGTAGTCACGATATGCTCGCCCGACGCTGCCTCGGTCATGGCGTCACAGAGTTGATGCAACGCTTTTGCAGCGAAGGCCGTCAGCAGTGCCCGTTTATCAGTGTAATGACGAAAGGCTGAAGAAGGAGAGACACCTACACGTTTTGCACAAGCGCGCAAAGTAACAGCCTCCAGCCCGAACTGACTGGCGAGTTCATCAACGGCATTGAGCAGCGATTCAGCGAGGTTACCGTGGTGGTAACTGCTCTTTTTGGTAGTTTTTCCAGATTTCATGGCCCAATTGTAGAGATTGATGTGATCAGTGTTAACTTTTTTTTCAAATTTGCTTGAAAAAAGTACGTTTTATCCGCTATTATATGTGAACAGTGTTTACATAGGGCGGAAATGAAGCGGTCTGTATCCCTTTCACACTGAGCTGAACAACAACGCTTCATCATTTTAAAGAGGAATTCAAATGTCTTCAGCAACACAAAGTGGAGTTTCGGCAGGCAGAGCGCGGTCAGCACGGTCGTGCGATAACAGGCGCGTCTCTCATTCGGGGTCATCGCATCGCTGGAGCGGCATAAACATTGCCGTCATGGTTCTTGGTTTTGTCATGTTTTGGCCTCTGGGCCTGATAATTCTGGCGTGGATCATGATGGGTCGCGACGTGCGGGATCTACCCGGTGCAATCAAGGAACGCTGGAATCAGTTTTTTGGCGGTAGTTCTGTCGAGTCTCGCTTTATGGCAGGCTCAGACAATATCGTATTCAATGAATATCAACAGACCCAATACGATCGCATCAGCGAAATCAAGAACGAGATTCGCGAGCGCGCACAGCGTTTCAAAAGCTTCTCGACTGAAGCCAAGCGTCATGCAGATCAGGAGGAATTTGATCGGTTCATGGCGAGCGCTCCGGATAGTCGTAGTAGTAACGCCTGATTGTTATCAATGCAAACTGCGTTTTATTCAAGCGGCCTTTCGGGCATTGGCGAGTCGTCAGTGTGATTGACGATTCGCCGCAGTTACGCTGACTGCACCCTGGACATCATAAAATTTAATGACAAGATTGTTCAATGCTCGACGATGAACAATAGCGTGGTAACTTTGGAGCTGAGGTACTCATGTCAATCATCGAGAGTGATGCATTGGTAGCGACCAGCTTAATGCGCACCGTGGGAGGGCATTTGTCCCAGACGGTGGAGACACTACGGGCAATGCGAAACTACACAATTGAAAAGGGAGTGGACTTTTCGAATATTGATGCGCGTTGATATGCTGAAGTGTCATCGCGGTGTCTCATAGGCAAACGAAAAGTATCGACGTAAAGCCTCTGAGCAAGAGAGAGAGTCGTTTAAACTGAATTATGAAAACCGTTACTCAATTCGAACACTCAGTTACCGAAACTGCACATTGGCCCATCACGATGGCCGATGGTGTGGTGTTATCTGCCAGAGTCTGGATGCCGGATAGCGCTGTCGATTTACCGGTTCCCGCCATTGTCGAGCATCTGCCTTACCGCAAACGCGATGGCACGATCGCACGAGACGAAATCACTCACCCCTACTTCGCTGGCCATGGCTATGCCTGCATTCGTGTTGATATGCGTGGCAATGGCGAATCTGAAGGATTTATGCATGACGAATACACGGCGCAAGAGCTGGAGGATGCGAAGCAGGTTATTGACTGGGCGGCATCACAAGCCTGGTGCAACGGCAAGGTCGGCATGATGGGTATCTCGTGGGGAGGATTCAATGCCCTACAGGTAGCCGCCTTGCAGCCTGAGCCACTCAAGGCAATTGTCACCGTGTGTTCAAGCACAGATCGTTATGCTGACGATATTCACTTTAAAGGCGGTTGTTTGCTGAATAGCAACTTTGCATGGGCTTGTAATATGTTGTCGTATTCGTCGCGCCCGCCTGATCCTGCCGTTATGGGTCAGCGTTATAAAAGTCAATGGATAGATCGACTGGAAAGTCAACCCTTCCTGATATCCACATGGCTTAGAGAGCAGACTCGCAGCGACTACTGGAAACACGGCAGCGTTTGTGAAGACTACTCAGCGATATCTGCCGCCGTATTATCGCTAGGAGGCTGGCACGACGGCTACCGAAACACAATCTCGCATTTGGTCAGTAATCTGACGTCTCCGGTTGCAGGCATTGTTGGTCCATGGATACACAAGTATCCGCACTATGCCGAGCCAAAACCTGCCATTGGATTTTTGCAAGAGTGCTTAAATTGGTGGGACCGATGGCTCAAGGATATTCCCAACGGTGTAGAGACAAAGCCAGCTTATCGAGCATGGTTAATGGATAGCATAAAGCCCGAACGATGGATGCCCTACAGACCCGGACGCTGGATAGCGGAGGAGCAGTTACCCTCTGCAAATATACAATCAACACAATGGGTGCTTGGCCATCACACGCTGACGCAATCTGATTTTCCAACCGCTTTAGACAAACCATTGGTAGTGTGTACTCCACAACACTGCGGTGCTGCAGCGGGTGACTTCTTTCCATTTGCGTTTGGCCCGGAATTACCAGACGAACAATCCAGTGATGACGACTTATCATTGTGGTTTGATTCTACTGAGCTGCAAGAGGCCACGGATATTGTCGGTTCCCCCACTCTGCGGCTAAGATTAACACCCGATACATCATCCTCACAAATAGCTGTCAGATTATGTGACATCCGGGTTGATGGCACCTCCATGCTTATAACGTCAGGGTGTCTTAATTTATCTTGCAGGCAGTCCTTTGAGCACCCACAAGCGCTCATACCAGGTAATGAAATTGAACTTGTAGTCGTGCTTGACCAAATAGCTTATCGAGTCCCGCCAGGTAGTAAACTGCGCATCGCCATTTCAAATACTTATTGGCCGTTTCTTTGGCCCAGCGCAGTATCGGGCTCTATCCAGATAGACCAGGGAGTAGTAATATTGCCTGTACGTCCAACAGCTATTGGTGACGAATGTATTTTCCCTTTGGCAGAAGGTTCACCGGCCTGGAAAACGAAACTCATACGAAAAGGATCGACCAGTCGCAATACCTTTACCGACCCTGAAACCGATATTGTCAACACAATAATTGACATTGATTTTGGAGAACGGGAGGATGTGCACCATGGCCTTGTATCGGGCGATAAAAAAATCGAAACCTACCGTATACATCCTGATGATCCACTAAGTGCTGCTGCGCAAATTGAGTGGGAGCAAACAGGTGGGCGAGACAATTGGCGCTGGCGAACAACGGTGGCAGGACGTATGGTTTGCGATGCTACCCACTACTACGTGTCAGCCGAGGTGACTGCTTTTGAGAATGACATTAGCGTTTTTAATAAGACATATGTAGATAAGATCGCGCGGTGGGGTACTGGATCGTAGTGCTGAGTTAATAATATTGACATCCTGGTGGAGGCTACTATCGATTCTGGTGCACTGAAACTACCCACTCTCGTGCACTGAAAAGCGGTCGGTTTTCTGATCGAACGTCACCAGCACGGTGTGTAACTCAATCCGATTCTTTCACAGAGCTCGGCCACACTAAGCGTGGGTTCTGCCTGGAGTGCACGTATGCCTGGAGTGCACGTAATAGAGTCCACGTAATAGTTCTAAATCGGTTATATCAATCATGCAAACAGGGTGAAATGGCTAATTAACTGCTCATAGTAGGATGTAATGACTACTACTGGTCGAAATTAGTACTATTAAGCGGTAACTTGTCCTCGTTATTTGCATACAAAATGATGTTCGAATACTTTGCTGGAGGAGTGAGTATGGGTACCTTGCACAGCCTTGATGATAAATACACTGCTACAAATGGCAGTGTATTTATGACCGGAACTCAGGCCCTGGTTCGTCTCCCGATGGCTCAGATGCGGCGTGATCGTGCGGCAGGTTTGAATACAGCGGCGTTTGTCACCGGTTATCGTGGCTCCCCACTGGGCGCTTACGATCAGCAGCTGGAACGCGCGCAAGAGCATCTTGCTGCATTGGACGTTCGGTTCCAGTCAGGTATCAACGAAGATCTGGCGGCGACTGCTATCTGGGGATCTCAGCAGGTTCCATTGTCAGATCAGGCAAATCGTCAGGGTGTGGTGGGCTACTGGTATGGCAAGGGTCCTGGAGTGGATCGATGTGGCGATGTGTTCAAACACGGGAATGCCGCTGGTTCATCCACGCACGGCGGCGTTCTGTGTTTTGCTGGCGATGACCACACTGCCAAGTCGTCAACGCTACCACATCAGTCAGATCATGCATTCATGTCAGCCGTCATGCCGGTACTGTACCCCTCCTCCATTCAGGAATTTATTGAAGTTGGCCTGTTTGGTATCGCCATGTCTCGCTATTCGGGTTTATGGGTCGGCTACAAGGTTATATCCGACACGATTGAAACGAGTGCTGTGGTGTCGTTAGGCGATGAACTCAAGTCGTTTTCGATACCCGAAGACTATGCCATGCCGCAAGGCGGCTTGAATCTGCGTTGGCCAGACCCGCCACTGGTTCAGGATGATCGACTACAAGAGCAAAAAGCTTATGCTGCCCTGGCGTTCGCACGGGCCAATGGCATTGATCAAACCGTACTCGATGCGCCGAATGCCCGTTTTGGCATTGTTGCTACGGGCAAGGCATTTGAAGATGTCAGGCAGGCACTGGCTGAACTTGGCATCGACAATGATGCAGCGACAAAAATCGGAATGCGACTTTACAAGGTGCGCATGCCCTGGCCTCTGGAGCCTTCAGGTATTCGGGCGTTTTCCGAAGGGCTGGATGAGGTGCTTATCATCGAGGAACGCCGCGAAATCATAGAGCACCAGATCAAACAACAGCTGTTTAACTGGCGCGCTGATGTTCGGCCTCGAATCGTTGGAAAATTTGACGAAAAAGACCAGCCTTTCTTGCCACTATCGGCTGCATTGTCAACCTCACGCGTGGCCCGGGCTATCGCTGTTCGATTGTTGAAACTCCCCTTTGACGAAACGCTGAAAGCACATATTCAGGAACGCCTCGCTTATCTGCAAAAACGCGCAGACGAAAGAGCATCTCATATTGCACCTATCGACAGGCAACCGTGGTTTTGCTCTGGTTGTCCGCATAATTCATCCACCAAGGTGCCTGAGGGGTCCAAGGCCATGGCGGGTATAGGCTGTCACTATATGGTGCAGTGGATGGATCGCAATACTGACACCTTCACACAGATGGGCGGTGAAGGCGTGCCGTGGACCAGTATCAGTCACTATACAGATGAGAAACACCGCTTCGTCAATCTGGGTGATGGTACGTATTTTCATTCAGGACTACTCGCTGTCCGAGCGTCGATAGCGGCAGGTGTTAATATCACCTATAAAGTTCTGTACAACGATGCGGTAGCGATGACAGGTGGTCAATCTGTCGATGGCGATATATCGGCTGAGAAGATCGCACATCAATTACATGCAGAGGGCGTTGCACCTCTGTTCCTGATCAGTGATGAGCCCGAACTTTATTCTAAACATCAACTGCCGCCAGGCACAGAAATAAAGCATCGAAATGAGCTTGACGCAGTACAAAGGCAGCTCAGGGAACTCTCAGGCTGCAATGCAATTGTCTATGCGCAAACCTGTGCCGCTGAAAAACGCCGACGGCGCAAACGAGGGTTGATGCCGGACCCATTGAAGCGCGTCATAATCAACAGTGCTGTGTGTGAGGGTTGCGGGGATTGTTCGATGCAGTCTAACTGCGTCTCCATCGAGCCCCTGAATACACCGATGGGGCGAAAGCGACAGATCAACCAATCATCGTGCAACAAGGATTTTTCCTGTGTACAAGGTTTCTGCCCATCCTTTGTGACCGTTGAAGGAGCCGAATTACGCAAACGGACAATACCGACACAAAATATTCTGGATGAAGCATTGCCGAGCCCTGATATTCCTGTATTAGGTGACACTTCCTGGAATATCGCTGTCACGGGTGTGGGTGGTACCGGTGTTTTAACCATTGGTGCTTTACTGGGCATGGCAGCGCACGTTGATGGACAAGCCTCGATGATTCTGGATATGGCCGGGCTTGCGCAGAAAGGCGGAGCGGTGCTAAGCCATGTTCGACTAGCCCGACTACCTTCAATGGTCACAAGTCCTCATATTGTTGCAGGCAGTGCCGATCTGTTGATTGCCGCAGATGCAGTGGTTGCGGCCTCACGCGATGGTATCGTCTTGTGTGATCCGCAACGAACCTCAGCTGTTATCAATACCACAACTGCCCCCGTTGCCAGTTTTGTACATCACCGTGATGTTGATTTCAAGTACAGCGCGGTCGAGGCATGTATAGCCAAATCTGTTAAAGGCAGTACCAGTTTCCATCCGTTTGGGAAAGTTGCTGAGCGCAAAGTCGGCGATACAATTGCCACTAATATCATGATGATGGGCTACGCATGGCAGAGCGGACTCATACCCCTAAGCTTTAAAGCGCTCGATACCGCTATCGCGCTAAATGGAGTTTCTGTAAAAGCCAACAGGCTCGCTTTTCACTGGGGACGTAAGCTGAGTGTAGACGCCAGCCAATTTGTTGATGATGATACGCAGACTGAAGGCATACCCAGTACGCCGTCGCTCGATACGCTTCAGGATTTGATAGATCACCGATGCACGCATCTTGAACGCTACCAGAATCGCGCTCTTGCCGAAAGATATCGACGTCGTGTTACAGAATTCAGTCAACATTGTCAGCAATTGGGCTGGGATGACACGCTACCACGAACGGTTACCAACGAGTATGCGCGATTACTAGCCTACAAAGACGAGTATGAGGTCGCTCGACTGTATTCTCTACCAGAATTCCGCCAGCAACTGTCCGATACGTTCTCTGGAAACTACAGTATCAAGGTGCACTTGGCCCCACCGTTGCTCAGCTCAAAGGGTTCAGATGGAAGGCCGCGTAAGCGAGCATTCGGTGCTGGAATTCTAAAGTTGTTCCGAATGCTGCAGCATGGAAAGCGCCTGCGCGGTACGCCACTGGATGTGTGTGCTTACACAGCCGAACGGCGCCGTGAGCGCACATGGATAAAGCGCTATGAACAGGATATGGATGCGGTGCAGTCCTTGTCAAAGCACATTACGGTAGACGCCGCCAAGGCACTACTGGTGGTACCAGAACAAATTCGTGGATTCGGGGTTGTAAAACACGACGCAATGTTGCAAGCCGAAGTGGCTAGAGATGCTGCACTAGAGGCTTTGAAAAAAAAGGATGTCATGGAGTACCAGTAAGCTGCCTGATTCCAGCCGTCGGAGCGTATCCGGATGCATGGTCAGACCAAACAGCTTAAACCGCTCGGACAACTCCACCATGATCGCTCTGCCTCATCCTTGTGCTGAATACCCGCCACGATAGCATGTGCATATCTGCATGAAACCGAAGAATAATAGCAATTGAAACTTCTTTTCTGATTAGTACTTTGACAATCAAAAATACCGGAAATTCAGATTAGGCCTGCAGATTTGCGCCTGCCACCAACTACATCGGCATCCCAGCATATTCCTCATTTCTTCCTCATTTGTGAACGAAGAATACCCTATGATTTTCATACTCATAATCATGACTATTTACAATACAAATACATAGTCAAAGCAACACCTCAAATATCAAGGTGGTTTCTGACTCCTGAATTGCTCTACTTCTGGTTTTCCCTTTGAGACAACACTCATGATAAAAGACTTGTCTACTATGCGCCTTGTCAGACTAAGCCTGATTGGCTTGGCTAGCTTGACAACCTACGGTTGCAGTAGCAGCAATAGCGATGAGGTAAGTGTTCCTGACGAAACAGTTTCAGCGCAAGGTATTTAGTTCGATTACTTTCTGGACGGTAGCATCAACGGAGACGTCGCGGAGGTAGACTGTGTTTTGAGTAACGGCATTGAAACCCGTTGCTACCAATTCGAAGTTATTGGGGAACCGCTGGATCACACCCCGGGGCCTTACACCAATGCCGCCTTTGATGACTGCGGTGATCATGTCAACCCAAACGATGGTTATCACTATCACGCGGCCACTGGTTGCACCGAATCCTCTGACACCCAGGTTGATGGCCATGCATCCCTACTCGGCTATGCCATGGATGGTTACGGTATTTACGGCATGCTGGACAGCGATGGTAATGAAACTGAAGGGCTGGACGAATGTCGCGGCCACAGCGATGAAACACGCGGTTATCACTATCACGCAGCCAGTGCTGGCGAGAACATGTTCATTGGTTGCTTTACCGGAAAAACAGTTGCGATGTCAACAGGTCCTGGTGGTGGTCCTCGCGGCGCACCGGCAAAATGAATGAGATCATGAAAAGAAAAATGACACGCTGCCACTTGACAATAATGTGTTACAACTTGCACTTCTGGTTGCCACAAACTGTATCCGCTCATGCATCCATTTTGAGTAATGATGCGTGGCAGGTTTGTGAAGACTGCGCGCGATCTAATTCGTGTGAATACACGGATAATCACGAGAATATCTATCGTGGTACTTGTCAGGTGATGTCGGATAAATTGCTGTGCGTGCGGAATCAACCGATTGATAAAGCTGACACTGACTCTGCCCATTGAGTGAGGCTAAATGAGATGAGATGAGCAAAATGGCTATTGCTAAAAGGCCAATGGCGCGTAAATTTAGCTAAAGAGACAGTAAATATGAGTACATATACATGAAGAATCGAAATTTAGCTGCCGTTATACTCTGCTCAATTTCTGCCACTACCGTTGGAGCAGAGACCTTTTCTGCTGACGTCTGGGCTGATAACTGGTTTGCGATGCGTATTGACGGGACACAAGTTGCCGAAGATAGAGTGTCGATTACTACAGAGAGGTCGTTCAACGCAGAGAGCGTCTCTTTCGAGGCAGAACGTCCATTTGTGCTTGGTATTGTGGCAAAGGATTTCAAGGAAAACGATACCGGTCTGGAATACATCGGTACAAATCGTCAACAGATGGGCGATGGCGGACTCATCCTGCAAGTCCGTGATGATGCAGGCGAAACTGTGGCGGTAAGCTCTGAAGAATGGTCATGTTTGGTGATTCACACCGCTCCTTTAGACAAATCCTGCGAGCGCGAAAAAAATCCAGTAGCAGGCGAAAGCCCATGCACATTTATATCTGAAGATGAGCCTGAAGGTTGGGACACAGCGTCTTTTGATGTGTCGGATTGGCCACAAGCAGACGTCTATACCGCTCGGGAGGTAAAACCGAAAGATGGTTACGATGAAATCAACTGGGCCGATAATGCCAAACTTATCTGGGGACCAGACCTTGAAAAAAGCAACACTGTACTGTGTCGCCTGACGGTAAATTGATTTAAAAACCGATATCGGTTCAGAACTACCGGAATCCAAATTATGAAACGCGCCATTGGTCTTTTAGCAGTATCCCTGTTGCTCATCTTCTCTAGTCTGGCGTTTGCCCACGAAGATCACTGTGCAGCGGTTGCCGCATCTGTTGATGATGCAGGGTTTGCAGATAGCGTCGACGTAACCTGCACTGGCACAAATGCCATACTGACCTCTGACACGTACCCTGATCACGACATGATGAGAGGGATAACCGCTGCTAACGAGCAAGTACCTGTTCCCGCTGAATACAGCGCCCCCATTATACTGGTACCTGTCTTTGGCGGGGAGCCGCTAACCCGCGATGCTGCGCTAGGTGTTGCCGTCAACGGCGTACCAATTTACGATTATACTGGCGGGGGCGAAATGAGCGAAGCTGATCTGGCTCACCATCAAACTCAACACGATACATTGCATACAGGCCAGTTGGACGTCTGCGGCGGCCATGCCGGGCGCGGTGACGATTATCACTACCATATCGCCCCCATTTGCATGATTGAACAAATGACCAATGCCGGGCCGGACGCGATTATCGGCTGGGCTTTTGATGGCTTTCCAATTTATGGGGATACCAATCTCGATGGAAGTGAAATTGCCAACGATGTCCTGGACGTCTGCAATGGACAAAGCGACGAAATATTCGGCTACCGTTACCACACGTCTCAAAGTGCTCCGTATATCGTGCAGTGCCTGATGGGAGAAGTGCCAGACTTCGATGATCTACCACGAGTGCGTCCATTATCGACTTCTGGTGGAGGTGGCGGTGGCGCGAAACCGGGTCGACCTCCAAAAGGCGGTGTCGAAGATCTTGTCTTCACTCAAACAGCTGATGGTAGTCGTAGCATGGATTACAGCTATCAAGGTGAGAACTACTACATCCGCTACGAGCCTTCGGGTACAGCAAACTGCTATGACTACATAACAAAGACAGTGACCAATGACGGGCAGGTTATCGAAGGCGAATATTGCAGGTAATAATTTTTCAGAAACGGACTCCTCTTACATTTTGGATGATTTTTGTTCACAAACAGTTCCTGTTATTGCACAGGTGTCAATTGTTCTACAATTAAATTGAAAATTATTGACCCGTATTAACCCAACCAGAGCGCGGCAAAGTCAAAAGCTGATCGAGTGAGTGTTGTTAGTACAGCGACTACACCGATCGTGATGAAATGAAAGAATGGGCCGTGTTGATAGTCTCATCTGGTGATTAATCTTACCGTTGACACTGAGCGTGAGGGAAATTATCGGCAAAATAATTTAGCTAACAAATTCATGGGGATACTTCAGAAATTTCACTTCTTGATACAACAAGTGAGGTTCCACAATGACTACAGCTTGCGTTATCTTCCCCTGTACCCAGCCATGTTGCATTGCAGAGGCGGCAATCAAAGCGATATTTGGTGTATGTTTTTTGGTATGACTTTATTTCTCCGAATTCTTCAAAAATCCGTTCATCAAATATGGGCCGTTTTTTTGGCTTATCCTTTCGGCCTATGGGCTGTTTCCTTAACTTGGCTATCTTGTCGCTCAGCTTTGATGTTGCCAGTGTTTTGCTGTGTTGAAATCTCGGATGGAATATCCACCTTTTAGAAGCAACATCAGTTGATATGTAGTCGTCAAGGACATCGCTATAAGAATCATTACGTGAATCCATGAGTCGAAAACGATCTCTGAGAGCGTTTAGCGAAATCTCCAATACGCCAGCTTTATCTTCTGGTGATTTCTGGCTTCGCCAATGACTCTTTCTGCCTGGGTGGGAGAATACGATGGCCAAAGGGTAGCCATTAACGTATCCCAATAAATCAACTGAAAATTCCGCCAGTTTTGCATCAACCGACACATTCTCCATAATCACCTGTCTGGATTCAGTCACGGTTTCTGTTACTTGAACATGCCCTTCAAGCATCGGAAGGTATTCAGATAGCGTAATTTCGTATTTTGGCAGCTTCAACTTTAGGCGGTTGCCAATTATCTGCAAAGCCATCATTCGAGCAGAGACGAAAAACGAGTAGCTGCATTCTTCCAGTGCTGTGAAAAGTTCAGATTTACTGTCGTGGGCAAAATGCCAGACGTTCTTATTACCTTTGCGTGCAATTAAAGGTGCATGGCACGAAGGGCAAAGGCAGCCACACAGTTTGCCAGAAGGTACTTGATGTACATCGACAAGTTTTTTTTGTGAGTTCAAGTATCCAAAAGGTACAAGTGTCAGGTTCATTGATACGCCTCAGTGACACGTAGCAGAGATTTCAAGTTAGTGAAGCTAATGACATGTTCACTCAACACAATGTTGTGTAACACTTGAGGTAGCCATTGTCAAAGATATGGTGGATTTGTTACGCTTTAGACCAGTCGATTGAGATCGAGGGTGTAGATCGTGGTGGGAGTGACATTTTCTGGAATGGGCCGCCAATTCTTGCACTGCACGAATGTCACGTCCGGATTCGAGCAGGTAAGTGGCATACTGCTTTAGCGAATAACCGCCTATGCTATTTCCAATTCCCGCCAGACCTGCAGCCTTCTTCACCACTCTGTGAAAGCAAGTTCATGTATGCGATGAAGCCGAACCACGCCTGATTGTAAGTCGACAGAATGAAGGGCGGAAGAGTCTAGCTGCCAGCCGTCAAGATCATCTAATGGATGACCTTTACCTCCGAACACGACGTCACGTCAGGCATGATTTTCTTGCGCTTAGAGCAGGCAAAATTATCAAGTTGCCTTTACGGGCCACGCAATACTTGCATGCATAGAAAGACCAGTATATTCCGGGCCTGATATGGTGTGCTAGAAATGACTTTCCCAGATACACAATGTTTAAAGGATCGCAGCACGAGGTAGGGAGGCACAAAAGTAAGCCGGTCAATATCTGACTCTGTACTAGCAGGGTATACAAGAGTGTGTCATTATCTGATTGGGAAGGAGTGTGTCACAGAGGGGCATGATGGATTCGGGATATCACGGCCATATCTGATTCAATATAATACGTAACTATTCAGCCCATCAGAAGCCAATAGCTTGAAATACGTAACCAGTTTCTTTAGTGCTATGCGTGACGTTGTGAGTCATTGTGCTTCCAGGGACCTGCATCGAAAGTCCATCTACACATGCTCTGACAATCAAGTCAATCTGCACAAGCACGCTATTATTCTGGCATTAGCTGCTTCGTGTACTACTCTTCGTTGGTAGATACTTATCCTATGAGAGTGCTTCGAACATGGCTGGGCTGGTACGTTGAAAATCGAGGAAATCGACGTAGATGCTGCCATCGAATCGGTCAAGCAATCTCTGAAGAAAGAGAAGGGGTTGTCGCCAGCGTTCAGATCCTCTCTGGAGTTGTTGTTAGTGTTGGTCAAATTGTTGCTCGACAGGGTCACGTTGAACAGTAGCACCAGCAGCATACCTCCATCAGCAGACCCCAACCGAAAGAAGCCTGATCGTGGCAAACGCGAGCGTAAGCCGGGTGGACAAAAAGGCCATCAAGGCAAGACGCTTGAGCCTGTGGAGAACCCTGACAAGATTGTCCCCATTGAAATTGACAAGCGCACCATCCCTACTGGTGTGCCCTACCAGATAACGGGCTATGAAGCCCGGCAAGTGATCGACATCAAGATCCGTAGACTGGTCACTGAATATCGCGCGCAGATTCTCGAAGATGCTGACGGGAACCAGTATGTTGCCGAGTTTCCACCCGAAGTCGTTTGCAGGGCGCAGTATGGAAACACCATCAAGACCCATGCGGTCTATATGTCCCAGTTCCAACTGATCCCCTATGATCGAGTCCGCGATCACTTCGTCGACCAGATGCAGATTCCACTGAGTGCGGGCACGATATTCAACTTCAATAAACAGGCGTTCAACGCGCTGGAGTTCTTTGAGCGGTGGGTCAAGTCCCAGCTGACGGCATCGGCATTGATGCATGTGGATGAAACAGGCATCAACATCAATGGCAAGCGTCATTGGCTGCATTGTGCCTCGAACCTGTCCTATACACACTATTTTCCACATGAACAGCGTGGCACCGATGCCATGGACGAGATCGGAATAATCCCTCTGTTCACTGGCGTGATGTGTCATGATCACTGGAAGCCTTACTACACTTATTTGTTTTGCCTGCATCAATTGTGCAACGCACACCATCTACGCGAACTGGAGCGAGCGTGGGAGCAGGACAAGCAACACTGGGCCGAATCAATGAAGATATTCTTGATCGAGTTGAATGAGGCTGTTGAGAAAGCCATGGGCAAGCTGGCACCCAAGCAGGCTAAGCGATGGCATGAGCGCTACCAGGGGATCCTGGAACAGGCACAGCAAGAATGCCCGCCACCCAAAGATACTCGTCCCAAGGGCACTCGAGGGCGACTCAAACGCAGCAAATCACGAAACCTGCTGGAACGACTGATTCGTTATGAGGACGATGTACTGCGTTTCATGACTGAACCGATTGTTCCATTCACCAACAATCAAGGTGAAAACGATATTCGCATGACCAAAGTGCAGCAGAAGATATCAGGCTGCTTCCGTTCCATGGAAGGTGCGCAGATGTTCTGTCGAATAAGAAGCTACCTGTCCACGTGCCGAAAGAATGGCTTGTCGGCTACCAAGGCATTGGACATGTTGTTTGCGGGTGAAACACCTGCATTCATGTCGAAAAGTGTTGAATCGGCTGCTCAGCCAGCCTGAGACCTCTGAATAGTTACAATCCGTTTAACTAATAGAATATTGAGGTAGTGTAAATGTGCATGCGATTGATATTGTGCTGCAGTTTTATAACTCTAACGTTGGTTTCAAATCCAACCGTTGGTCAGGATCGGACCTGTAAGAGTCTCTCGGATGAATTCTCTGCCGTACCTAAATCTATGGATTCGCTTTCGTTAATGAGCTTGGCGTTCTGTGTAAATGCGGAGCTCAAAAATCGAATGGAGAACGAAGGAATAGCCGCACTTGAAACGGGCCAAGTGATAGCAGAAAAAGTTGGTGAGGTTTCTGACAATGGATGCGGTGGCGTGGATCCTCTCCTCGAATGTATAGAGATTGACGAACCCGATGGTGTGGACCCTCTTCTGGTTCCAGGGAACAAGCCGTGGTTATTGGGTGATTTGTATGAGGGCAATATGGTATGGATAGTCGACGAAAATTCGAACGGTACAGTTTTTACTGTTGATAGTGTTGATTATATGAAGTTGACAGTGCAGCCCTTTTTGGAGGCGTTCAAATCTGACAGAATCTATGAGGTCCCACTAGGCGAAAATGCGGGTAAGCTGTATATGTCAGGAGATAGTTTTACCGCTGAAGTCTTGGGCCAATGAGCACCCCATTTACCGATTGGCAAGCGTCGGTCATGTCGATTTTTGTTGCGTCGGCTGTTCTTGGTGTCGTTTTACCTGTACTTTTGGCATTCATCGTTCAGTCGACAAGGCAGCTCGAAGTAATAGTTATCCTTGTTAGCTTATCGATCGTAGGGTCTGTTGCAGGGGTGGCGGGTGGGCTAAGTCAAGAGCCATCGGTCGGTACAATTATTCCCGCGTTCTTGGGTTTGCTGGGTGGAGTTGCTGTCTATCTATTTGGTGCGGACCAATCTCGAGGTCTTATCACCTCTTTTGGGGCTGCGGCGTTGGCGCTTTCCTTAATCATAGGTTTTATCAAAGGCGCAGAAAAACGAAATTATGTGGTAGAGACTGTGCGAGCTCGAGATGTGTGCGTGGAAGCATTTCTCAACGCAGATCTGATGGCCAACGACAGCGCTTTTGAACGATTTAATGACGCTATAGGTAAAAAAACGTGTATTCCGAAAATTTTGACTTGGCGTACAAAAAAGCGCTCCTAAAAATTTAGATGCATTAGTCTGACGTCAGACATTTGATTCACTTTGTTGACTGTATGGTCATCGCACTAAATGACATTTTTACATTTGTAATCTAATCCAACCATTGCCAATGGGTCACATTAAAAGGGACCATCGAAGCTGACACTACAACCGTATTAATTATCATTAGTAAGCCTAACTCTCTAGCTTTACACGGATGATATTTAGTACTCTAATTTTTACACTACTGTAACAACGTATTTAGTTTATCCTGATCCACGAAGAAAGTCAGATACTGACTGAGTGATTAAATCGTCAGCTTGAGTTGCCCAGGCCACGTTGTCAACTGTGGTTCTTTCTAGTTCTTTAACGCTGTCAGAGAGCACCTGAAGTGCATCAAAAGCAGACTGAATAAACGTATTCGGTCGTTCGCTTTTCAACGACCCCCTTACAAGATCTTCCACTTCTCGTTGAAAAAATTTTAAATCATTCTTCTCGTATTCTCCGCTGCGTATCTTTCGGATGCTAACGCGTAGATTCGTCACTGAGCGAATCAAATCAGCAAGTATTCCCACATTTGAATTACCTCTGGCAACTTCACCAGCGTACAGGTACTCGTCGATCTCAAAGACGTCTAACAAAATACGACCTGGGTTCATACCAGACACGTATTGCAAAAAGTCTCTAGGTATTGCTTGAAGGCGAGGATCTAGATTCGCCAATTCTTGAGTTTCGCCATTTGTTTGCGCTTTGAGCGCATTCAGAAAGGCTGTGCGGTACGCATATAGCGCTTCACTGACTAGTGTCCAGTCGTTTCGAAATTCTATCGTCTGCAGTGCTAAAATTGCGTCTTTTTCTAGTTCTGGCTTAACCATTTGAACAATTGTATACGCATTAATATATCTTTTTATTTCTCGTGGATTGATACCTGCATCGGCAACAATATAGTCTAAGTGTGGGCGTACAGTATTATTGAGGTCGTCTATCTGGGTTTGCGGTAGCTTTGCCTCTGTATATGTGGAGTGAAGAAAACTGTCAATCTCACCTACTGATACGGGAAAAAGGCTAAAAGGAACTTGAAACAATTTCTTTATGTAGTCAGTACCCGTTACGCGAAACATTGGATTAGGAGTTTCAGATTCGACTACACCCAGATTTGCATATTTTGTTTCAACAACTGCTTCGACAACATCCCTGTCCAGCCCAAGAACGAAAACAAATCCACGTAAGTCAAAAAACAATTTCATCGACTCAAGAACTTCTAACGCACCTTCTGGTAGACATCGATCGAGATCATCAACAAACACGACTATTCGCCGATGAGGATTATCCGCGACGAACTCTTGGAATGTATCATTCAGTGCAATAAAGCAAGAATGGTAAAAAGAGTTGCCAATTTTTTCATTGGGGTTCGTAGCCATCCCTCTAGCGCTTTCAAGTGCCTTGCCAGCGTCGAGTGACATCTCAAGGGCGTCAGGTACGCCAATTTTCATGCTGAAGCCGGCTAGCAACGAATAAACCACCTTTCCAATTGTGGTTGCCGTT
>ENA-ORXR01000208-ORXR01000208.1-marine-metagenome-genome-assembly--contig:-NODE-208-length-90683-cov-6.624937_pt1 | contig 90683 bp, 80 predicted proteins | sample MGYA00237866_ERZ511479 | MGnify/ENA metagenome assembly ERZ511479
CTCGCCCCGCTGCGTTGTTCGGCGGTTGAATAGCCCGCTATTCGCCCGTATCCGTCCTTGCTGGACGAGCGCCTGAGATGCTCAATTTATTATGGGACGGACCCTTACAGGGGTTTATACGTCTGCGCCTGCAACGAAATCATCTTCAAGATAGACATTGATAATGTCATCGAAGCTCGTTTCTGCTTTAAAACCCAGGCCGATTGCACGTTGAGGGTTGAATGACTCTGGCCAATTGGCAACGATTCCCTGGATTGTTTCATCGTGTTTTATCTTGACAAGTTTTAATGCATCTGAACCCACAATCCGTTTGAGAGATTCCATTTGTTCGGCGACGGTAGCACTAAGACCAGGCAGGTTCATGTTGCAATGCAGCCCTACTTGTCTGTCGCTTAATGAGGCCGCATGTATCAGAAAATTTGTGGCAGTGCGTGGACTGGCAAACCAGTGCCGGACAGAATCCGCAACAGGTAAAATTGCGGTTGAGCCGTTGATAGGTTCGCGCAAAATATTAGAGAAAAAACTTGACGCAGCCTTGTTCGGTTTCCCTGGCCTGATACAGATGGTAGGCAATCTAAGTCCAATGCCCTGAACAATACCGCGCCGGTTTAGATCGGCAAGCAAAAGTTCGCATATGGCTTTTTGAGCGCCATAACTGGTAAGTGGTCTCTGCTGAAAATCATCTTCAATAACAGCTGGAAAGGGCGCACCGTATACGGCGATAGATGATGTAAATATCAGTTTTGGTGTGTATCCGGTGCGCTCGTGCCGGTCACGGATGGCGTCAAGCAAGGCACGGGTGCCGTCCAGATTGATTCGATAACCCTTATCAAAGTCTGCTTCCGCCTCGCCAGAAACGATGGCAGCAAGGTGATAGATAACTGCCGGTTCATCTGCAATAAGCTGCTCTGACACCTTTGCTTGTGTCAAATCCGCCTGCTGACTGCAAAAGGTGATTTGGCTGTCTTGCTGGATAACCGGGGGCGACGGTAAAACGATGTCGGCAAGAATCAATTGTTCAAGAGGCGTGCCGTTGAGGCTGCCATCTCGAGCCAGCCGTTCAGTCAGCTTGGCACCGATCATTCCAGCAGCGCCGATAATAAGAGTTTTCATGGATTGCTTTCCCAATGTTCCATACACACACCTGGCTATCGTTCGAAAGCCACTATCAACAAAAGAATCCCATGTTCCTTCGCATGCGCCGTATGCAGATACGATGCTTGAGATTCGCATTAGCATCGTACGGATTGAATCGTCTGATTACCAGAGCTCTTTTTTCAAACGAAGGCCAAGTGTGCCGATGACCAATGAATCCGAGTCAGCCAGTTTGTATTGCACCAATTTACTGTTCGTCGGGTATCATGACATTTTGGCATTTACGCCTGAATGAAATCTCCGACAGATCCGTCAAACTCTTCTACCAGCGACCCCCTTGCTGGCAAACATGCAAACACGTCTGAGCTTTTTGCTGCTATTTCCCAATGGCTGCTTGCGCAGGCTCTGTCGGAACATGGCATGGCGCATACTTTGGCAGGTGTAGGGCGCCAATTGGTCAGTGGCGGTATTCCGATCTCGCGAATAAGTCTGGGACGAACGGTGTTACACCCGGTGACCGGGCTTGTGGATATGCAATGGAGCAGCGATTCAGGGCAAGTCCAGACGCAGGATGTCCCGCGTAGTGCGTTGAGCGAAGCGTTGTTGATGAACAGCCCATTCGGCGATCTGATGACTGGTAAATACAAGCACTATCGGATGCACGCCGACTTATGTGATGCGAAAGAAGTCGAACGTTATTCTATCTTTCAGCAATTCGCCGACAGTGGCGTTACAGGCTATGCGGCTTTCTCACGACGCTTTGGTCAGGAGCAATCCACCTTTTCACGTATCGCGGATGGATTCCATGGGGCTTCAGTATCCTTTTCCACTAAACACAGCACAGGGTTTTCACAACAGGAGCTAGACGGACTGGAACAGCTGGTTCCCGCGATCTGCGTTTGCTCCCGGATAGACAGCGATCGCATGTTAACCACAGGTGTTCTGGAAGCCTATCTTGGTGGGATCTCCGGTAAAAAAGTACTGGCCGGGCAAGTATCTCTTGGTGACGGCGAAAGAATAGACTGCGCCATCCTCTACTCGGACTTGCGCGCCTCTTTAGCCATGTCTCAAAGCCTCGACATCCAGACTTATCTCGACACAGTAAACGCCTTCTTCGATTGCACTGCAACAGCAGTCACCGAACACGGTGGCGAAGTGCTTAAATTCATAGGTGATGCGGTGCTGGCGATTTTTCCTTTCGATGATGACCATCGTCAGAACCGTAGCATGTGCGCTGCAGCACTGGCCAGCGCTCAAGCAGCTTTTGCTCGAGCTGCCACTGCCAACACCAGTCGGGCGCAACAAGCTCTGCCAGTATTGCAGTTCGGCGTTGCACTGCACGTGGGTAAAGTGATCTTTGGAAATGTCGGTACGCAGAAGCGACTTGATTTTACTGCCACGGGCCCTGCAGTGGGAATAGCTGCACGTGTTGAAGGGGTAACCCGGCAGCTAAACAGCCCTTTGTTGGCAACGCAGGCATTTGCTGATATGTGTGCAACGAAAGGCACTGTGTTGCCGGCGCAGAATTTACGTGGATTCGACGTCCCTGTAGAAATTGTCAGCTATGATATTTGATACTGTCCCCACCGGCATCCTGAATAATTGCTATTCAAAATTGGCGGGCAAACCACGCCCGATTGGAGGTCATATTGTCAAATTAAAGGTGTAGAGCTATCCTCAATAGATTGATAGGATAGCCGAGGCCGTGCACTCAATCATCTGACAGGAGCTCGTACCATGCTTATCCCCTACCTGACTCTTCGCAACCCCAAAGCAGCCATGATGCTTTACGATAAGGCGCTGGGTGCGACCACGACTATGCTTATGGATAGTCCGGATGGCAGCATCATGCACGCAGAGATGTCTGTCAATGGAAGTACCTTCATGCTCAGTGCCGAGTGGCCTGGCATGGCCGCAGCGCCCAAGGATCGATCCCCTGTGAACTTCATGCTGTATGTTTCTGATGTGGACGAAGCAACAAAAACCGCTGTGGCTGCCGGAATGGTGGTCACATCAGAACCTGAGAACATGTTCTGGGGCGACCGTAATGCCAAAGTTAGCGACGGTCATGGCTATGAATGGACGCTAGCGCAGACAGTGGAAGAGGTATCAGCCGAAGTAATCAAAATACGAGCCGACGAATGGGCAGCTTCTAACCACGGTGGTTGATTAAAACCGTCCGAGTATCGCCTCTTGTAATTTGCTAGCTCCGGCGAATGCGGACAACCTTCATATTCTCGAATTCCAACCCTGCAACAAGTTCTGTCTGCGGGTAGTAGGTAAGGTTAACCGACGTACCTTGCAAGTTTTTATAAAGTTTGTTTCTGCTATATTTGAATGGAACATCATAACCCTCAAGCATCAAGGTGTTTTTTATCCAGTCACCGCTCTCACGCTGCACATGGCTTATCACCTTCACTGAGTCCAATTGGTTTAGCTGCTTGTTTTTCTTTAACAACTTGTTGACGTCAGACTTCACGACTCCACTACCCTCTGGAAATATCTGTAAAAATCAAGTGTAATACGATGTGCCAATCTTGTTCGCAGAGATGCCTGGTGTTCATGTTCAAGCCGGATACTCATCCTTGCGAACCGGTACCGACCACTGCTCAAGTGTCACAGCATCAACACAACTTAGTGTCTCAGCCTCAAACGTATCTATCCAGTAGGAGTTGTACGCCTCTGTTATTTTTCCGATCGGCGTGTGCCCACAAAAGCTACGTCGTGTTGAGCGTTGAGGGTGTGGCGATGGGATCTCTCCTTCCATAACAGCTTCTATATCCTTGCGACCCCACAGTAAACGACCTTCACCAGCGTTGATATAGGACGACGTATCCAGAAATGCTTTAAATTTTCGCTCACTCCAGTCGAAGGGTTGCTCCGCATGCACTAGACGAAAAGCGTGTGGATCATCAATAGAACCAACGTCTAGACAAACTGGGTATTCGCTGACCTGTTTTTTCAGCCAGGTGATGTCACGCTTGGCCTCATTCAGTGATCGGCAGGTGGCAGGACCTCCATTGGGCCGATATTTCCAGATCTCAAGCCAGACTGCCGGGTTCATGACCATTTGTTCGTGATTTCCACGGACAGCGTATCTACCCGGGGCTTCGAAGAAATCAATAAGCTCTACTGAGCGTGGACCTCGATCGATAAGATCACCCACTGAAAGCAGGATATCCTGTAATGGATGATATTGCGCTTTAAGTAGCAAATCGTTCAGTGTTAAAAAACGCCCATGCAGATCACCGACAACAAGATAGCGTCGTTGTGGATCTCTGGGAATCTGGCGATAGATTGTGTCTGATTCGGTTATCATCGACAATATTGGCGGTTTTAAAGTGAGTCTCAGGCAATTTACCCACGGTAGCACCCCAATACGTGAACTGGACTCAATTTCTCAATATTCTTTGGCAATTTGGCAGGGCGATATTGTTGCCAGGAGAGCAGTCAGTGGGCTTGAAAATTAGTAGCTGAACAATATTTTATCAATGCAGTTTCCCAATCATTGCGCCATTTGCTTTGTAATTTGTGAGAGTGGTGAAAAAATATGTATTGGGTTCATGCGCTCTTTCGTGGGTGTGAGCCAAACCTCATCAGAGGATTTCAGGTCTGTGCACAATGATCCTGGACATCAAACCTTACAGCGAGACACGTTATGGAAAACAGATCAAACGATCAATTTGATTTTGATGATTGGGCTGGACTGTTCATAGAAAACCCACAGGAATTTGAGGCCAGACGCAGTGCAGCGTTAATGATAGAGCTGACGAAGGGATCTGCCGAGCAGTGTGAGGCAGGTCGCGCTACACTGGATGCCTATGAAAAGCAAGTTCGTGGCTGTGATTCGCAGAAGCGATTGCAGGTAGCAACGTCAATGATGGTGGAGTCTGCCAGCCAGCTCAAAATCGAGCTGATGATGCTGAAGCAGGCGCTGGAACAGATAGACGAGCAGGGAGAAAATTCTGTGAAGCCGACAAAGCCGATTTTCGAGTACATCCCCGAGCCGCTATAAATAGTGAACACACGTGTGAATAATTCATAAAGCTGATTGACATCAGCTTATGGAAAGAAAGCTTAAAGAGGTTGTGCCAATTTCATGGCGCGCCTTCATTGAGAGAGGATCAGAGAACGATTTTCAACTTATCTAGGCAGAAATCCAGAGCAACCACAGGAACACAATCAATAACGTCACAGTTACAATCCTGAAGCCGTGTTTTCGTTTTATCCGTTTCAGTATGTGGCTTTTTTTCAGGCGTTTACGGCGATTACTTTGTCCACGGGCATCGGCTGTGTCCAGTGGGTTTTCGTCAAGCCGATCTTCAGGTCTATTATCCTCCATCCTCTGTAGGAATGCTTGCATATTCAATTCGGCAGGAAAATCAACCACGGCAGTCATATCTTCTTCCGCCTCAGCGCTGTCTATTGGTCTGCTTCTAGCACTCGCAACTGATCGACGAAGGGTTCCTGACGGTTTCTTGACTGCTCGCGCTGGCGCATCACACACGTCCATTTATACATTCTCGAAGACATCGGTTATATGAATACTAGCTCATAAATTCCATGCTGCCACGTCAGTTGCATTAAGGTCGTGTCACACTAGTAAATACATCAATACCCAAGAGGTTGCGGCAATACACCAATGTAGGAGTTATGCCGCGATCCTGTGATAAGTTTAGTCAACGAATACTGAAAATTCTCAGCTAACCGTGGTGCGGATTTGCCACGTCTCTGAGTGAACTGTGGTCTGCGACGATTGCGGCATGTCCATTTCCATGTTGTTCATTGACGATGTCCGGTCGCCCGGGAAGCTGGTAACAGTATTGGGTAGTTTTTTTGAAATCAAGGTGCCTTACGTCACGGCAGACTATTGATTCTGCCTTGAGAGACGCATATTTTAGGGTATGGTAGCTGCGTAATTCGTGCCCTTGAACTATCGTCAACTGATAGCTGTCCAGCAACTATTTTTAACTTAAACAACGAGGCCTAAGTGCAGATTCAGATAAGAACCGATAACACCATTAGCGTCAATGAGAGTCGAGCCACAGAGCTAAAAGAGATCGTGACACACGCTATGCGCCATTGCAGCAATCACGTCACACGTATTGAGATGCACCTGAGCGATGTGAACGGTGCCAAAGCTGGCGAAAAGGACAAGAGCTGCGTGATGGAGGTCCGTCTGGAGCATCGAAAGCCGATGGCGGCAACCGAAGAGGCCAACACCGTGGCGGAATCGGTCAAAGGTGCCGCTGATAAACTCGCACGAATGGTAAAGAACACAATAGAACGTGCAGCTGACAAAAGACCATCGACACCTGATCCATCAGAACCGGATTTTCCAGATCCGGATATCGATCCGTTGTCTAGCTGAAATTGGGAGCTCAGGGCTGCAGACAAAATAAAATCACAACTCTGGCCATCCCTGCAGCTCACTCAGCTGCGTTGTTCGTCGGTTGAATGGCGCCAGCTCTCCTGATCCTTGACATTAGGCAGGGAGTGAACGGGGCGGCTTGTCCGATCGAAAGGCCCGGTGGCCAGCGTCGTCTCGATGATGCGGATACGGTAAATAAAGGTTGATTAGGTTAAATACCTTTTTTGTGCAGCCAGAGTGAAAGATCCTGTGCCCATGGCAGACAGAATGTCCTCGATGAATTTAAGACGCATTGAAATGCCTACATTATGCAAAACTCTCACAGTAGGACGTCATGTTTGCATCGGCAAGCTCGGAAAAATTGGAATAGTATTACCGGATTAACCTCCAAGAAGAAAAAAAATGCACTTAGCCCGCTATCCCCGACATTTTCTTGCCCATCTGCCTACGCCACTTGAAAGATTGGATCGATTGACCAAAGAGCTGGGTGGTCCGGAAATCTGGATAAAGCGTGATGATTGCACCGGTTTATCGACCGGCGGTAATAAAACACGGAAGCTGGAATTTCTCATGGCCGAAGCCGAGTTGCAGGGTGCAGACATTGTCATGACTCAAGGGGCAACCCAGTCCAACCATGCAAGACAGACAGCTGCGTTCGCTGCAAAGATGGGTATGCAATGTCATCTGCTTCTGGAAGATCGTACGCAATCCAATAATGAGAATTACAATTTCGGCGGTAATGTACTGCTCGATCACATGCATGGTGCGACCACTGAAAAACGCGCAGGTGGGATGGATATGGCTGCTGAAATGGAGGCGGTCGCCGAGACGTTCCGAGCCCAGGGCAAGAAGGTCTATACCATTCCGGGAGGTGGCTCCAACCCGACAGGTGCATTGGGATACGTTAACTGTGCGTTTGAAATGCTGGGACAGTTTAACGATCGTAATTTGAAAATTGATCATATAGTTCATGCCACGGGTAGTGCGGGAACCCAGGCCGGATTGATTACCGGATTAAAAGCGATGAACGCTAAAATTCCATTGTTGGGTATCGGTGTACGTGCACCCAAGGCCAAGCAAGAAGAGAACGTATTTAATCTGGCGGTGGCAACCGCTACGAAACTGGGATGTCCCGGTATCGTCAAACGCGAAGATGTTGTTGCCAACACCGACTATGTTGGAGAAGGCTACGGTATTCCAACCCAAAGCGGACTTGATGCAATAGCCATGTTTGCTGAACTGGAAGCTATTCTGCTTGATCCTGTTTATTCTGCGAAAGGCGCTGCAGGTTTTGTCGATCAGATCAAGCAGGGTAAATTTAGCAAGGATGAAAAAGTCGTTTTCTTGCACACAGGTGGCTCAGTAGCCCTGTTTGGCTACGATTCAGCGTTCGACTTCTCGGGTCGCTGGACAAGTGAAACTGCAAGTTAAGTCAAGCGGGTGAACCAATAGATGGGCGGTTCATATGTTTGAGAATAGCGGCTGCCAGCTTCTCGGTATTGGTTGGTCTACTGACACAGTCGTCCATGCCAACGTCAAGGCAACGTTCACGATCGCCTTTGATAGCGTTTGCCGTGACAGCAATAATAGGTAATCGCGCTGTGCCTTGTTCTTCTTCAATTTCACGTAGTCTCAGAGTGGCTTCAAAGCCGTCCATGACCGGCATCTGGCAATCCATCAACACAAGGTCTATGTTGCCTTTGGCTACAAATTCGAGTGCCTGTTTGCCGTTTTCAGCCAGCACCGTGGTGTGCCCTAAACCTCGCAGCAACTCATCAATGACCATTTAGTTGACTGCATTGTCTTCTACAATCAGCACGTTGAGTATGCGATCTGCAATGCCAGAGTGTTGTGGCTGCTTGTGGGTCTTCTCGGGTTCCTCGTGAATGGTTGCGACGTCAGGTGTTGAGCCTCTCGCTGCAGCAACTCTTTCAGCAGCAAGGTCAGCTATCGGTGTAGCGACCGCCGTCGATCTCGGGCGTTTGATAATCGAGTAATGCCAGTGCATAAGGGGTGCCCAGTTTAGAGGCCTGATCAAGCTGTATGAGTGCAGCCTCAGCACCGTCAACAACTGTGACGATAAAACCTTCAAGCTCTAGCAAGCCGTCCAATAACTCAAGGTTGATCGGATGGTCGTCTACAGCAAGAACACGCAGTTTGGGCTGGGCGTCGATATTGGCTCTTTCGTCTGACGTAATTGTTGCTGCCTTGTCCGGCTCGGCAATAGGTAGCGAAATATCAATGCGAAAGGTTGTGCCTTGCCCAAGCTCGCTATCAACACTGATATTGCCGCCCATCAGCTCAACTAGCTGACGCGTAATGGTCAGTCCTAATCCGGTACCGCCGTGCTTGCGAGTTGTTGATGTGTCTGCCTGAGTAAACCCTAGCGTTGCATAAAATTCCGGCCCAGAACCGCTTCGCTGCTTCTATAGCAGCATCTAAGGACCGACGGCGGCCCCGGCTGTACTCATTTTTCCTGGATCTCACCTAGAGTGACTAGGCTCAATCCAGTAAAAACTCCGTGCAGCCGGGGCCGCCACCGGTACTTATATACAGCTCTATAAGCTTCTGGACTCGAAATTTTATGCAACACTAGGGTAAACGCTTCAAACAATCTGTCGCGCTCGGCAGGCAGAATGCCTGGTCCGCTGTCCTCGACATCAAAGTGAAATAGCGCTCGCTCGCGGTCTTTATCTGTAGTGCGGCAACGTAGGGTAACGGTACCTTTTTCCGTGAACTTGAGAGCGTTGCCAACAAGATTCACAAACACCTGACGAAGTCTTTCCGGATCACCTATGACACGTTCCGGAATATTGATCGGAATCAGGCTTGCAAGCTCGATACCCTTGGCTGCGGCCTGTGGGGCAAACATGTCAAGCACATCGGTGAGCAGGTCAGGCAATGCAAAGGATGCCTCTTCCAGCTCCAGCTTGCCTGCTTCTATTTTAGATACGTCAAGGATGTCGTTGATAACGGATAACAATCCGTCAGCTGATGTACCTGCAACCTGAATGAAGCGCCTTTGACGAGAGTCCAGATCGGTTCGTGACAACAGGTCGAGCATACCGGTTACACCGTTGAGCGGTGTGCGGATCTCGTGGCTCATATTGGCCAGAAACTCACTCTTGGCCTGACTGGCGGCCGTTGCCGTATCGCGTTCGATACGCAGGCGGTCATTGGCTTTCCTATCGCTAATATCGATGATTGATGACAATACCGTTGTCTGTTTTTCATCCGACCCCAATACTCGACTCAAATCAATTTGCACGTGTCCGGCACGGCCGTCGACGTTTCTAACGAATGATAGCTCTATCTCTCTTGCAACACCCTTCTCATTGAGTAAACGAATCATGCGCTTGAGTTGTAGCTCCCGATCAACGCCTTCGAGTTTGGACAGCCACTTGCCGGCACCCGTGATCAGTTCTTCCTCTGACTGGAAACCCAGCAACGCAACAGCTGCCGGGTTTGCCTTCTTTACTCTGCCGCTTCTTCAAATTGCAAAATACCTTCGTGTGCGTTTTCGAATATAAAACGGAACTCGCTGGCCTCCTCAAGTTGACGATAGGCCTCTTCGCGTGTCTCGATTTCCAGTCGGACACGATCGAGAACACGGTTGTACTGTGTGGCGATCTGTCCTACTTCTGTATGGGGCTCTACCGTTACCGGCGTTTCGAAATCGCCTTTTTGACGATGCGCATTCATCTCACTTACAAGCTCCACAAGATCAGTTGATACATCACCAACGATTGCAACCATCAATGTACCCACGCCGCCAGCTACGGCGTGTGCTGGCCAGGCGCCGATAACGTCATCAATTTTTCAACGTTCGAGAAGGAGGGTGGCAAGGCCACACGCGGCTGCACACACTACACCGACAATAACGGCATCGACTGCTTCATATACATGTGCGCCCGCCGTGACACCGACAAGACCTGAAATGGTGCCGTTTAGTGACGCTGTGATATCTGGTTTTCGCTCCTTCACCCATGCCCATGAGAGCAGTGCAAAGCCGCCCGCCGCAGCTGATAAGGAGGTGTTGACAAGAATGTTGGGCACCGTTTCATCAAATTCCAGCGCACTACCGCCGTTGAAGCCAAACCAGCCAAACCACAGAACCAGCACACCAACAGTTGCCACGGGATAGTTGCTGTCGCGAAGTGGGGGTGTATTGTCATCAAAACGACCGATGCGCGGACCAACGACCATGACAGCCGCTAGTGCCAGTCAGCCGCCTGTACCGTGAACAACAGTGGATCCGGCAAAATCGATGAAACCTTGAGAGGCCAACCAGCCAGGCTCACCAACATCGAGTGCGCCGCCCCAGACCCAGTGACCCATGAGTGGATAAAAGAATGAGGCCACCAGCGCGCTTAGAACAAGATAGCCGGATAAACGGGTGCGCTCGGCCAGAGCACCGCCCACAATGGTTGCTGCAGCACTACAGAAAACTAACTGAAATAGAAAAAATGCAGTTGCGCCATCGGCATGGCTTTTCAAGAACATTGTTGTACCGAACAGGCCACTGCTATGGCCTGCACCATACATTAAACCGAAGCCTCCAGCCCAAGACACAAGACCTGCGATAACGAAGTCCATCAGGTTTTTGAATGCGACGTTGATACTGTTTTTCTGCCTGACAAGGCCAGCTTCCAGCATGCAAAAGCCCACTTGCATGGTCATGACCAGAAAGGCGCTGAGCAGTATCCAGCTGGTATCAAACATTGTGTTGTCGATCAAAATGAACTCCAGATTTGACAAGTCGCGATACCTAAACGCGAAATTTTTGCTATCGTAAGGTGTTGTTTGAAATCATAAGTTGGCAGTCGTTGATGTTTTAGGGATCTATTTCACGCCACTGGCTTTGTTGCAGCAGTACACGTCATAGGGATCACCAAAAGGCGAAAATGCACGGGCTCTGGCGAGATTAGGGGTCGAGTTTCATCAGCTATCCCTGAAATATGCTTACAGGTGATCTGATGCTAGCTAATGCAACGCACAATGTCATCAAGCAGAACCTGGAAAAGCATTGCGTCAGTGGGTAGTGGGGGATCTCGTTCTATACTTGCTTATCCGTCAACCCCGTATCGTCTCTGGAGCAATGCGACGCCATGCCAGCCAAACCTGTTCTCTGGATTACACGTACCCTGTCCGCCAATACCTTTGCGCGTGCCAGACAAAATTATGAAGTGGTGTTCGATGAGCACGATGAGCCTGCTGACAGCGAAACAATCATCAGGCGTAGTGCTGAAGTAGATGCTTGCATCCCTTGTCACTCAGAACATTTTTCGGCCGATGTGGTTGCAAAGCTGAATCCGCGTCTGAAAATTATCGCAAATCATTCTGTTGGTGTTGACCATTGCGATCTCGATGCGCTGAAAGCCGCCGGCATCGTTGTGACCAACACGCCCGACGTGCTCTCGGATGCAACAGCGGAAATCGCCATGCTTCTGCTACTGGGTGCCGCCAGACGTGCAGCCGAAGGCGACTCAATGGTACGCAGTGGTGCCTGGACAAGCTGGAGTCCTTCTTTCATGGTGGGTCATCAGGTGACGGGCAAGCGCATTGGCATTGTCGGTATGGGCAATGTGGGGCAGGTGATGGCACGGCGGGCACGGGGTTTTGATATGCAGGTGCATTATCACAATCGCAAACGCTTAGCCGCAGAAGAGGAGGCCGGTGCCGTTTTTCACGATTCACTGGATTCTTTGCTGGACGTCTCTGAGTACCTTTCACTGCATTGCCCTGCCACGGATACCACTCGTGGATTGCTGGATGCTGAGGCTATAGCAAAACTTCCAGATGGGGCCATTGTTGTAAACACAGCTCGCGGGGCCCTTGTGGACGAACAAGCTCTGCTGGAGGCAATCAAGGTTGGGAAGCTGGCAGCGGTTGGGCTGGACTGTTTTGTTACCGAGCCGGGTGGTAATCCGGCATTTGCCGCTCATCCGAACATTTTCATGCTGCCGCATATCGGTAGCGCCACCTCCGATACACGTGATGCCATGGGCTACCGGGCACTGGATAATCTCGATGCCTATTTTGCAGGTGATGCGCCTGGTGACAAGCTCGTCTAGCGTTTTAAGGTTAATTTCTCTTGCTAGATCGTCAGTTGTGAAGTAGATTCTCGGGAGTTGTTCTTGAAAAACCACAGATGAGGATTTTGCCGATGGCAACCAACAAGACTAGAAGAAAGTTCCTGAAAGGCTCCGCTGTAGCGGCGACGGCCACTGCTGCCGGCACTATCACTGCCCCGATGATTGCCAGAGCGGCACCGGTAACGCTGAAAATGCAGGCGGCCTGGGGTGGTGGTATCTTCCTGGAAAACGCCCAGTCCTACGTGGATCGTGTAAACGCCATGGCGGGCGAAGCCATGCAAATTGAGTTGCTGGCGGTAGACTCTGTGGTAAAAACCGGTCAGATGCAGGATGCCGTTCATCGGGGCGTTCTGGACGCGGCCCACTACGTACCGGCGTACTGGTACTCCAAATCTCCGGTAGCATCATTGTTCGGTACAGGACCATGCTTTGGCTGGTCCAGTCAGGAAGTGCTGGGTTGGGTCTACTATGGTGGTGGCCAGGAATTGTTTGACGAGCTCATGGGCTCTCTAAGACTAGACCTTGTCAGCTTTTTCAACAGCCCGATGCCAGCCCAACCGCTGGGATGGTTCAAGGAGGAGATCACGGAAGCCGAGCAGATGAAAGGCCTGAAGTACCGAACCGTTGGTCTGGCCGCCGATGTTCTGCTTGAAATGGGCATGTCAGTAGTTCAGTTGCCAGGTGGCGAAATTCAGCCAGCGATGAAATCAGGACTGATAGATGCAGCCGAATTCAACAACCCGACCTCAGACCGTGATTTTGGTATGCAGGATGTGTCCAAGCACTATCATCTGGCCAGTTTCCATCAGTCTCAGGAGTTCTTTGAAGTCACATTCAACAAGAAGAAGTACGATTCGTTGGCTCCTGAGTTGCAGGCTATCCTCAAGTACGCATCAGAGGCAGAAAATTCCAACTTCTACTGGCATAACACAATGCGTTACGCCAATGATCTGAACACCCTGCGTGATGAGCAAGGCGTTAACGTACACCGTACACCAGATGCTGTCATGGCTGAGCAATTGAAAGCCTGGGACATCGTGGTTGAGCGTATATCTGGCGATGATGAGTTTTTCGCAAAGGTCATCGAGTCTCAAAGAGCCTATGCTGAAAACGTACTGGGTTATCTGAATCTTAACCAGCCGGATTACAAGCTTGCGTATTCGCACTACTTCGGTTGATTAATAGACCAGCTTTCCGTGTCTGTCACATGCGACAGCGCAGAGAGTTGTAAATGACCAACGGGAGCCAGCATCATCGGCTCCCGTTGCTGTTTCTACCTGTAGGGACTGCAAGCCAGGCAGTTGCCTTAGACAACCATCCGGAATATTCCAACAGTGACCAAGTTTATCTATTTCGTTGAAGGGCTCAGTGTCTGGACCGGTAGGGCATTTGGGTGGTGCATTCTCATATTGACCTTGTCGGTCACCTACGAGGTTTTTGTTCGCTATGTGCTGAATAGCCCGACAGTCTGGGCCTTCGACATGATGGTGCAGATGTATGGCGCCTTGTTTCTGATGGCAGGCCCCTATGCCCTTGCACAGGATGGACATGTCCGCGCAGACGTCGTCTATCGACTGTTTCCTGTTCGGGTTCAAGCCTCATTGGATTTCCTGTTGTATCTGGTGTTTTTCTTCCCCGGCATGCTTGCGCTGTTCTGGTATGGCGCTGAGATTGCTGCCGACTCCTGGCGTTATAAAGAGGTAAGCTGGAACAGCCCTGCTCGCATTCAAGTGTATTTTTTCAAGACACTGATTCCATTGGCGGGTGGTCTGCTCCTGCTACAGGGTGTTGCGGAATTGATGCGCTGCATTATCGCTATTAAATACGGCTATTGGCAGGAGCGATTGGTGGATGTGCATGAGACAGAAGATCTTCTGATGGATGAAGATCAACTCGATGCTGCCGCCACGACCATTCAAAAGCCGCTTTAGTCCTGTGGCGTTAACCTTCAAAAGTCCACCTGATTACCACCAGACGTACACATTGCCATGACAAATCCAGAAGTCGCCATTTTCATGCTTTGCCTGTTTATCGGGCTGGTACTGCTGGGTTTTCCCATCGCATTTACGTTGTTGGCCATGGGTGTCGGCTTTGGTTACTACGCCTATTACAGCGAAGGTTCAATCACAAGCCTGGAGGATGTGTTCAGCAATCAGATTTTCTACCTGCTGAATCAGAACACGTACTCCGTCATGGAAAACGATACGCTGGTTGCCATACCGCTATTCCTGTTCATGGGCTACGTTGTGGAACGTGCCAACATTGTCGACCGCTTGTTTTCGTCACTTCAGATGGCTGCGCGCAATCTGCCGGGATCCATGGCGATAGCCGCGCTGCTAACTTGCGCTGTATTCTCTACAGCAAGCGGTATTGTCGGTGCCGTTGTTACGCTCATGGGTTTGTTGGCTTATCCTGCCATGGCTGATGCCAACTACCGTAAAGACTTTGCAGCGGGCGTTATCTGTGCCGGTGGCACGCTGGGTATTCTTATTCCGCCGTCGATCATGTTGATTGTCTATGCAGCCATCGCCGAGCTCTCTCCCTTAAGACTTTACGCCGCCGCTGTGTTTCCGGGTATGTTGCTCGCTGGCTTGTATATCGTCTATGTCATCGTACGTGTCTGGATCAATCCGGCCATAGCGCCAAAACCTGACATGAAAAATGCGCCTCCCCCGGCGCAAATCTGGCTCAACCTTCTCACCTCTTTTTTGCCGCTGACTGTACTTATCATGCTGGTGCTCGGTTCGATACTGGGAGGGCTTGCAACCCCTGCAGAGGCCGCTGCCATGGGGGCCATGGGAGGACTCGTGCTTGCCGCAATGTACCGCTCACTTTCCTGGGTCAAAGTAAAGGAGTCGGTTTATCTGACCGCTAAATCAACAGCCATGGTGTGCTGGTTGTTTGTAGGTTCGTGGACATTTGCTTCGGTATTTTCCTACCTGGGTGGCCATGACATTATCGAGCACTGGGTATTGGCAATGGAACTTAAGCCATGGCAATTTCTGGTAATGGCTCAGCTCATTATCTTTGTATTGGGTTGGCCCCTGGAATGGTCCGAGATTCTGATTATCTTTGTCCCTATTTTTCTACCCATGCTGGATACTTTCGGTGTAAACCCGTACTTCTTTGCCATGCTGATTGCCCTGAATCTGCAAACCTCATTTCTTACACCACCGATGGCGATGTCTGCCTACTATCTCAAAGGGGTGTTGAAAGCCAAGATAGAGCTGATGACGATATTCAGGGGCATCATGCCGTATCTGGGCATCGTGATATTTACCATGTTTCTGATGTACATGTTTCCGGGTATTGCACTCTGGTTGCCAGATGTCCTGTTTGGTGAATACGTTCCATAGACTTAAGTTAACTGATATGGATACCGCCAGAGAACTGATTGCACAGATGATCAATGGGCAATTGACGTCAGTGGAACTTGTCGAACACTGCATTAGAGTGATTGATCAGACCGATGACAGTATCAAGGCGTGGGCCTATGTGGATCGTGAAGGTGCGCTAGAGCAGGCCGCGGCAATGGATTTGCGTCGTAAGCAGGGCAAGAGTCTGGGTGCCTTGCACGGTATTCCTGTCGGCCTTAAAGACATTGTTGATACGCGTGCCATGCCGACACAAAGAGGCACAGTCATCTATGCGAACAGGCAAGCCGCGGCTAATGCTGCCATCGTTGACAAGCTCATAGAAAACGGGGCTGTCATATTTGGCAAGACGGTAACAACGGAGCTGGCCTGGATGAATGAAAGCCAGACACGTAACCCGCACAATCTAGCGCATACACCGGGTGGCTCCAGCAGTGGTTCAGCCGCAGCGGTTGCCGCAGGTCAGGTGCCATTAGCTATCGGCACGCAAACCGGCGGTTCGGTAATTCGGCCAGCATCTTTCAATGGTGTTTATGGATGCAAGCCTTCACGTGGCATCATTCCACGCCATGGGGTACTGCAAACGTCTCCCACGCTAGACCAAATCGGTGTCTTTGCCAGAGATGCAGGAGATATGGCGCTGCTGATTGATGCGATCAAAGGTTACGATGCCAACGACACCATGTCCTATCCCGGACCGCGGCCTGCTGTACTGTCAGGCTATGATGCGGAAATGGCGATGGAGCCGCATCTGGCATGGATTGATATGCCTTACAATGAGCGTTATTCCAGTACCTTGAACGAGGCAATGGATGAAGTACTTGACGTGCTGGTTGAAAGTAAGGCGACAGTAGATCGTATCGTGGCACCCCAATCCTTTGCAGCGCTCATAGAATGTCACAAGGTGATCTACGATTACGAAATTCTCAGATGCCTTAGTGATGAGTGGAATAATCACCGGGACCAGCTTTCAGAGACTGCTCGTGAAGGGTTGCAGCGCGCTGAAACCCGTACAGATAATGAATATGCAGAAGCTCTGGACGTTCTGCAATCGGCCAATAAGTGGTTCGAGACATTTTTTCATGATTACGATGCAGTGATCACCCCTTCTGCAACAGGCATAGCACCGAAGCTTGGCAATGGCACTGGCGATCCTATCGCCTGCATTGTATGGACACTGTGTGGTCTGCCTTGCCTGTCGCTGCCTTTGTTAAGCGGCGAACATGATTTACCCATGGGGCTGCAAGTTGTGGGTGCGTATGATAGAGACGAGCGTTTGTTCAGAACAACGCGATGGCTGGTTACGCAGCTAACTGGCGGTACATCTTCTTGAGAGATAAGTATGCAGACGAAAAATTCAAAACGAATCAATATCATTACTGGTGTCGTTGGTGTGATGTTATTTGCAACATTTGTTATCGGTCTGGTACATAGCGTTGCCACAGGTTTCGCCGGATTCGAAGGTGCGTTACCTTTAATCCTGATATCGGGTTTTGTGCTGTGCCTGATTTTCTACGATCTATGGGATCAGGCATTTAGAGCGCGCAACCAGAATAAACGCAACTGATAGAAATTATCGGCGCGCAACCAGAACAAATGCAACTGATAGAAATTTCCGCTGTGTACCCTAAAAGGGGCCACCGTTCGCTAGATATTTGCACCGCCAAACCAGTGAAGCAGTTGTAAAACTTGCAGTTGATCCAGAAGGTCGTGTTCGAACCACAGGACGACTTCGTCATAGCGTGTAAAGGCACGTAAGAGTTCATTACGTGTATGGAAGGCTAGCTTGACCTTTTTTTCGTCAAGTCCATAACCAGCAAGATACTTTGCGCGGATATTACTGACAGAGTCAAGGTCATGATTGCCGGGAAACGGACCATGATGCATGGGGTCGCGCCAAGACAGCACATCGCCGGCTATCTTGCTGGCTTTTATGATGTCAGCTGCAGCATCTCCATTGGTAATATGTAGTTGCCTGGCTTGCATTCTCAGGTTTCCTGTTTTCCACGGAACTTGTGTATAAAGTACTATATACAGGTACAGGCCAACAGCGATCAATTTTTAGAAATTGCAAGCAACAGATAGAAAGTAGATGACACGCAATAGAATTAACGAAAAATCTAATTCAGACTGTGTTTCGTCCAGAACGCGCAGTCGGTAGCTGCCAACCAGATCTTCGAATATTTACAGTGAAAGGGGGGAGCGGGGCTGGCTTTCCGGTTGGATTTTGAACTGGGAGTCCCCGTGTTTCTACCAATTATTCGAGCTAAAAGCTTTTCGTAGTGGCATATCTTTGTAAAAATCTGTTCCAGACGATTTCGTGCCGCCCTGGCACTGCCTGGGGTAGCCAGTACGGGTGCTGTGTTGGCTGGTGGATCTGTAAGTATCATATATACCGCGACCCCGGTTACACACAATGCAACGGTATTCATGAGCGAGAAGGTCTCACCAAAAAACAAGTAACTTTGTAACATTGTTGACGGTGAAACAAGATACGTAAGTGATGTTACACGAATCGCTGATATATGCCTGAGGAGAAATAACAGCAAGGCATATGATCCTAGTGAGACAACGAGTGCCAGCCATACAATCGCGTTCCATTGTGTATGGGTAAACTGGCAGTGCAACTCGCCGTTTATAGCTGCCAACGGCAGAATCACGATCAGAGCGCCCGGTGCGTGTACTAGCAACAGTAGCATTACCGGTTTAGGTTTTTTGCCAAACGCATTTGACTGAAGTTCAAGTCGTCGATTCAGCAGCAGTCCTGCGCAAAGAGCAAGCATCGCAAAGAAAGGCAAGGTCAGTGCAAACCGGGAAACATCGGTTTGAGTGTAGCTGTCAGAGACGATGAGCGCGACTGAGAGTGCGCCTAAAAGCAATCCGCAACCATGGCGCGCCGTCGTGCGTTCACCGATTAGTATGCCAGCAAAAACCCCTGTGGCTATTGGCTGTAACGTGTTGAAAAATGCCACCAGTGCTGAAGATACACCAAGCTCGAACGCGCTCATAATTCCTAATAGATATAGCGCTGGCATAGCGCCCCTACTAACAAATGCAATACAAAGTCACGACGTGGTGTCGCTTGCCATTGACGTAGAGCGGTGACAACAATCAGCAACATTGCTACCACCAGAACATAACGTGCACTCAAGATGCTCAATACACGTGAATCTGTTGTAAGGTAATGAGAAGTTGTCCAACCCGAAGTACATAATGTAACAAACAGAATTTCGCATAACGTAAGACCTGTTTTATGCATACCGTGTAATCTCCGATACTCTGGATGTTGCTTGAAATATCCGTGGAGCCTACTGTCTGTAAAATGATTGCGCTGCATCCAATCCGGTACAAAATGATGAAACTGGACTATTTGTTAGTGTTGAAGTTAGCAGTCCTAAACAAGTGAATAGGAAAGCCACAACGTTGTGTCTAATGGCTGACGAGTAAAGGGTAAACTGTGTTTGTACCCTCTGGAGCTCACTCCCATTCAGTCTCTTCCCAAGTCTCTTTCCTTATTGCCTGTAGTTGCCCTTGCCAACGAGATCTCAGATGCGCTTGTTCTTGGTAATTGCATTCTCAGCGCTCAGCCCGGCGCCGGTAAAAGTACGGGTCTACCGTTGGCGTTGTTACTTGCAGGTCGACTCAACGGAAAAATAATTATGCTTGAGCCGCGCCGGTTAGCGGCTCGTTCTGTTGCAGAGCGTCTGGCTTCTCATCTGAACGAGAAAGTGGGGCAGCGTATTGGTTTGCGTATGCGATCGGATACACGGGTTTCAAGTAGTACACGACTAGAGGTGGTCACGGAGGGTGTGCTGACAAGAATTCTGCAAAACGATCCGACACTTGAAGATGTGGCGTTAGTGATTTTTGATGAATTTCATGAGCGCAGTTTGCACGCAGATCTGGGCCTGGCACTATGTCTGGAAGTGCAACAAGCGCTGCGTACCGATCTTAGATTATTGTTGATGTCAGCTACGCTGGATGTAGAGGGTATCCAGAGTGCACTGAGCACTGCCAGGCAATTCACTTGTGCGGTAAAGCAACACCCGGTGGACATTGTCTATCTGGGTGAAAGCGCCGATCGGCTTCCTCAGCGGATTGTCGGTACTGTGTTGCTGGCGGCTCGTGAACATACCGGAGATATTCTCGTATTTCTTCCTGGAGTAGCAGAAATAAAACGAAGCGTCAGTTTGCTGTCCGGCAGGCTGGACAAAGAATCTGCGACCTTGCTTGAACTGCATAGTGGGGTCAGTTCGGATGCCCAGCAGCGTGCTACTGCACCTTCAACCAATAAGACCAGGCGCATCATTCTGGCAACTAGTCTGGCAGAGACATCCATCACCATAGTAGGCGTGAACGTCGTTATCGACACTGGACTTGAGAGGCGTGGTCGTATTGACGTCAGCACCGGTGCCCAGTTGCTTGAGACCGTATCAGCCAGTCAAGCAAGTGCCACACAACGGGCCGGACGTGCTGGCAGGACAGCGCCTGGTATTTGCTATCGGCTTTGGGGTGAGGAGGGGCATGGAAGGCGTCCTGCCAGTTGGCAGCCGGAGATTCTACGCGCTGATCTTGCGCCGCTTGTCATGGAGTCTGGCTTGTGGGGCGCAAGCGATGTAAAAGCGCTATATTGGTTGGATAAACCACCAGTTGCCGGTGTGTCAAGAGCTGAGCAATTGCTTGTCAGTCTTGGAGTTTGGGTGGACGGTCGGCTCAGCCAGTATGGACGAACGGTGGCAGCCTTACCAGTGCATCCAAGACTTGCTCATATGCTTTGCTGGGCCAGTCAGCGAGGCATAGCGCAACAAGCTTGTATTACAGCGGCCTGTTTGGAAGAGCAGAGATCTGCTGCTGATGTCATAGACATAGAGTTGATTGCAAACACCCCTTTATCAGGGATATTGAAACGCCGTGCTGAGCAGTTGGCAAAGCTGCTTCGAGTGAGTACAGCCTCATCTGAATCAGGAATGAAAAAACCCTCACTCGGCGTGATGCTGGCACAGGCATACCCAGACTGGATAGCCAGGCGTCGTCCGGGTGCGCCGGGCAATTTCCTGTTAGCGTGTGGCGCAGGTGTAGTTATTGATAGTGACAATGCGCTTGCACACTGTCCCTGGCTGGTCGTAGTGCAGTTAGGTGGTGCGGGAAAGCAGGCGCGTATTTTTAGAGCAGTGGCTTTGGACATTGAAGAGCTTCAGCTGTATTCAGCAAACCATTTTTCTACGGTCGAATTTCTGGACTGGGACGCCTCGCAGCAACGGGTACTGGCAGAGCATCGATTGATGGTGGGCAGTTTGTTAGTCAAAACACGGCCAATGCCAAACATCAGTGATGCTGACAAAGCCCGAGGGCTTCTGGCTGGTATTCGTCATCAGGGTCTGGCTTGTCTACCCTGGACTGACGAATGCCGGGAGTGGCAGGCGAGGGTTTCGCGGATAAACACCTTGTCGGGAGCTGCGTCGTTGCTTACTTGGCCGCGAGTCAACGATGAGGCACTTTTGTCCACGCTGGATGACTGGTTGTTACCATTCTTATCAGGCGTTGGCACCCTGAAAGCGCTACAGCAGCTAAACCTGCTTAAAATTCTTGGAACCCTGCTTGATTATGCTCAGCAGAGCTTGCTTGATGACTTGCTGCCGCAACGTTACACGGTACCCAGCGGTTCCAGTATCCGACTGTCCTATATATCGCCAGGAAACCCGGTATTGTCAGTGAAGCTGCAGGAGATGTTGGGATGCGCGCAAAATCCCTCTATAGCCAAGGGGCAGGTAGTACTTAAAGTTGAGCTATTGTCACCCGCGCGTCGGCCAGTACAGATAACGGAAGATCTGGCCAACTTCTGGACAAACAGTTATCCAGCCGTGAAGAAGGATATGGCAGGGCGCTACCCGAAACATCTGTGGCCAGATGACCCATTGATGGCGCAGGCGACGGCACGATCCAAGCCTGGAAAACGGCGGTAAGTCGGGGCTTTTAACCCGCATGGTCCCTTTTTTCAAGCTCGCTAGACAGGCAGCCTGAGATCTGATTTGAGTAAGATACGGCCATTTCGCCAGCGGTTTTCATGAATCTGATTGGTGCAATGTCTTACAGTGAGCCAGAGCAATTTCACTGCTACTGCTGATTGCATGCGCATTGCCGTTTACAATAGCGAGATCTCGACGGGGTTCGGATATTGCTATAGCTGGCAAACCATCCCTATATTTTAAACGGCCAGCAATTTTGGAGTTATTCTGGATGTCAGACGAAAAACAAGAAATCATCTACACCTATACCGATGAGGCACCGCAACTGGCTACGGCCTCCCTGCTGCCAATTATCCGCACGTTCACCTCGGCGGCTGGTATTTCGGTGGGGCTAAGCGACATTTCAGTGGCGGCGCGAGTTCTTGCCGAATTTCCCGAATACCTGAGCGAAGAGCAAAAGGTGCCTGACAACCTCGCCGAATTAGGTCGTCTGACGCAAGATCCCAATACCAACATCATCAAACTACCAAACATCAGCGCCTCGGTGCAACAGCTCAAGGCTTGTATCAGGGAGTTGCAGGATAAAGGCTTCGTCATTCCCGATTTTCCTGATGATCCACAAAGTGATGAGGAAATAAAGTTGCGCGCTCGTTATGGAAAGATTCTGGGTAGTGCTGTTAACCCCGTCTTGCGCGAAGGTAATTCAGATCGACGTGCACCGAAGGCTGTCAAGAATTTTGCGCGCAAGCACCCCCATTCCATGGGGGAATGGAAACAGTGGTCGCGCACTCATGTATCTCATATGCACACAGGCGATTTCTACCATGGTGAGCAATCCCTGACCCTTGACAAGGAGCGTAAGGTCAAAATGGAGCTGGTTGCAGATTCGGGAAAGACTGTAGTTTTCAAACCAGAGATTCCACTGCAAGCCAGTGAAGTAGTCGATCTTATGTTCATGAGTAAGAAGGCTCTGTGCGAATTCTATGAGAGTGAAATGGAAGACTGCCGCGAGTCAGGCATACTTTTTTCACTGCATGTAAAGGCCACAATGATGAAAGTATCGCATCCGATTGTATTTGGGCATGCCGTAAGAATTTATTACAAAGACGCGTTTGATAAACACGGCGCCTACTTTGACGAACTTGGCATCAACGTCAACAATGGAATGGCGACCCTCTACGAAAAAATTGCCGAGCTACCAAGATCGAAACGGGAAGAGATTGAGCGTGATTTACATGCCTGTCAGGTCCATCGGCCACGCCTGGCCATGGTGGATTCGTCACGGGGAATCACCAACTTTCATTCGCCAAGTGATGTCATTGTCGATGCATCGATGCCTGCAATGATCAGATCTGGTGGGCAGATGTGGGGTGGCGATGGCAAGCTGTACGAGTGTAAGGCTGTCATGCCTGAATCGACATTTGCTCGTATCTACCAGGAGATGATCAACTTTTGCAAGTGGCACGGTAATTTTGATCCAGCCACCATGGGCACGGTGCCTAATGTTGGCCTAATGGCGCAAAAGGCTGAAGAATACGGCTCTCATGACAAAACCTTTGAAGCCTCAGAGGCAGGTATCGCAAGAATCACTGATATAGACAGTGGTGAGGTTTTGCTGGAGCAGCGCGTAGAAGAGGGTGATATCTGGCGAATGTGTCAGACCAAAGATGCACCAATTCGTGACTGGGTAAAGCTTGCGGTACGAAGAGCCCGTGAATCTGACACACCGGTGGTGTTTTGGCTGGATCCGTATCGCCCACACGAGAATGAGCTCATCAAGAAGATCGAGACCTATTTGCAGGATCATGACACTGATGGTCTTGATATTCAGATCATGTCGCAGGTTCGTGCCATGCGTTACACCCTCGAGCGGGTAGCCCGTGGACTGGATACCATCAGCGCAACGGGTAACATTTTGCGCGATTACCTGACAGACCTGTTTCCGATACTGGAGCTGGGCACCAGTGCAAAGATGCTGTCGGTTGTGCCGTTGATGAAAGGTGGTGGCTTGTTTGAAACAGGCGCAGGTGGTTCTGCTCCGAAGCATGTACAACAGTTGATAGAGGAAAATCACCTTCGCTGGGACTCCCTGGGTGAATTCCTCGCTTTAGCGGTGTCCATCGAAGAGCTGGGTTTGAAGCACGGCAATGAAAAAGCAAAGATTCTTGCTACTACGCTGGATACGGCAACAGGACGATTGCTGGACAACGGCAAATCCCCATCACGTAAAGTGGGGCAGTTAGACAATCGTGGCAGTCATTTCTATCTCAGTCTGTTCTGGGCTGATGAGCTTGCCAAGCAAACCGATGATGCAGAATTGGCAGCGCACTTCAAATCTCTTTTCGAGCAACTAAGCGAGAAAGAGGAGCAGATTGTCGATGAAATGAATTCTGTTCAGGGGCAGCCAGTGGATATAGGCGGGTATTACTTCGCTGATCGAGAAGCTTGTGAAAAGATCATGCGACCGAGTGCGACGTTTAATAATATCCTCAAGGGCAATACCTGATTTATCTGGTAGCGGTTAACAGATAATTTTCCACAAGGAATTGCCAACAGGCACAGATTAATATTCTATCGAAAAAAGACCCTCGGCGTAAGCCGAGGGTGCTGCCATCCATGGCATGGGTGTATCCATCATAGAGCGTCCCTGCTCTTGCCCACCTCTTCCCTGAAGCGGGCTTGCCTCATGGCTTGAATGATACAAATGACTATTACAGCCGATAGATAAACCAATACGCGTTTTCTCGTTTTTATCTACCACGGTATTCCCTGACCGCAAGTGCATTATGCTTATGTATATTGTTGTTGGATATCGGAAAAGGATTCTTTTGGGGTAGGAAAATTCTGATGCGTATCGAAACTTGATGCGGTTGTGATAAAGAGCGTATGATCTTTCGCACTTTGTCAAGTTACTGCTGTGCTTCAGCAGGAGAATGTGTGAAGACAATTAATCTGAGTGAAAAGCTGGCAGGCTTTTCCGATCATTGGTCACCTAAAACCGTAACAACATTCAATGGTCACGATGTTATGGTCGTTAAGGTCAAAGGCGAATTTAACTGGCATTCTCATCCGGATACTGACGATTTTTTTCTCGTCGTCAAGGGTTGCATAACCATTAGAATGCGCGAGGGTGATGTACACCTCAAACAAGGCGAGATGTTTGTAGTGCCCAAAGGGGTGGAGCATTGTCCCATTGCTGAAGAGGAGGCAGAGCTATTACTTATCGAGCCAACCGGCACCCCTAACACCGGTGATCATTCAACTGCAGCAACACAGGAAATAATATAAGCGAATTTTAGAGTCCCCTATATAGGGGATCAGGAAACCCCACGTCTTTAGACGGGAGCTTACTACCCAACGCGAGAGCAGGTGTGCATCGAGGTCGAGAGCAAGCACGGAGAGCATGGCTTATGGTCGGCCTTGTGCCGACTGATCCGGCTTTAGCCGTAACTCCAAACCACCGGCTTTAGCCGGTGGTGGTTGATATATAAGTTGTTTTGGGCAAACTTTTCTTGCATCTCACTTATCGGAAATACAGATCTATCGTAACCGCTGGTGTTCAGCGACTGGTTGCAAGTTATGACTTTGAAGGCTTTAGCATCAGATCGAGCATGCACATCAGACCACGGTGTCTGTCAGCGGCTACCTTCTTTGAGAGATGTTCCAAGCCGATTATTGCGACATATATGCCACTGGCATACGCTGAGCTCAGGGTTTTCGGTACGCCTGATTGACGGAACAGAGATCGCAGAAACTTAAGTCGCCGTCTGTCTACGATGGCCAGAGTATCGGCAGCATCGCTATCATATCTCGCCCATTCTCTTATCGCCGGCTCTGCCAGGCGCCCACCATAGGGTTTGGCCATATCGCTGGTAGCGATACTGATTAATTCCAGAAGTTGTTGTCGAGGATCGTCGCTAATGCTTTGGACACGCTCCACGATAGCATCTGTAGCGATCTCCAGCCAATGCTCCAACATGGCTTTTTTCAGTGCATTCACGTCTTTGAAGTGCCAGTAAAAAGAGCCTTTGCTGACGCCCAGGTCCCTGGCGATAGCTTCGGCTTTGATGGCCTGGGGGCCACCTCGAGTCAGGGCTCGAAAGGATGCCTGTATCCAGTCTATTGTGTTAAGAGTTTGGCGCCGAGTCATTGAGCCACCATATGCTACCGAATTGACTTTGTGAAGATTGCAGGATACCGTACGTATGCGTATGGTGCTTGGTAATCCAAAACCTGACTCTTGTATTTCGCTTCGTCCGGGCAATGACATGCCATTAATTATCAGTCGGAGATAGCTTATGAAAGAACAACATTCGCTCCCGCCGGGGCAACGAGCTCTCGAGCATTTTCCAAGATTTGGACTCAATCAGTTTGCCAATCGATTTCCAACTGATATTGACAGGATCAATTTGCGGGTTGGAGGATGTGTAGATGAAGAAACAACGCTGTCAGATGATTTGCATACTTTGCAACGGATTGAACAGGTTTCGGACTTTCATTGCGTGACTACCTGGAGCAAAACCGGTTTGTGCTGGAGTGGCTACAGGTTTAGTGATGTCCACCGTCAATTAATCGCTCCAGCTGCTCAATCTGCAGTTGCGACAAAATTCATCTCGTTCCCCTCGCAGGACGGGTATCGCATAGTGATGCCTTTGGAATATTTACTGGCAAGTGATGTTCTGTTTGCCGACAGGCTCAATGGCGAGCCACTGGGTATTGAACATGGCGCACCTGTCCGTCTTGTCGCTCCTGCACATTACGGCTATAAGAATCCCAAGCATCTGATGGGCTTGGAGTGCTTGACTACAGATCGCCTTTTCAAGCCAGTCAGCTTTCGCTTCATGGCACATCCTACCGCACGTGTTGCTCTCGAAGAACGGGCAATCGGTGCACCTGGCTGGGTTTCAAGGTACCTCTATCGCCCTTTGATTGCGCCAACGATACGCAGTTTTGCAAAAGCGAGCGAACAATACAGGCGTAAAGCCATCGTTCAATGAAGGTATACGGAATATGGTGAAAAAGTGCGCCGATGGAGCATCTTCAAGGAAAATTGCTTGATTAGTGCGTCCGAAAGGTCGGTTTTCGATGACGCAGGTGAGCGAATTCCTGCTGTTTTAGATTCTCATTATTCTATTTTGACTATAGTATTCTTCAGCACTGAAAATTGATGCGATCTGGGTTTAGTGTTGTCCCTATCAAAGGTGCAGTATTTCTTGTGATATTTCTTGCAGTAATAATTTCAATTTCATTTCGCTCCGATTCTACAGTCTATTGACCATCTATAAACTATGTCAAATTCGCTCGCTTTTGGTCGAGAACATCTAGCCATACCCGGCCCATCGGTCATGCCGGACAGAGTACTGCGCGCCATGCATCGAGCAGCGCCCAATATCTACGAAGGAGAGTTGATAGAACTTGCGCAAACTATCTATCAGGATTTGAATGTCGTTGCTGGCAATAGTGGCGATGCGCTTATCTATATTGGTAACGGCCATGCCGCCTGGGAGGCAAGCCTTGTCAATACTTTAAGCCGCGGTGATCGCATTCTGGCGCTGGTAACAGGCCGGTTCGGGCAGGGCTGGGTATCGATGGCGCAAGCCTTGGGCATTGATGTGCAGGTCCTGGATTTCGGTTTTAGCCAGTCTGCAGATTCCTCAGAAGTGGAGGCTGCGTTACGTGCGGATACAGGAAAAGAGATTAAGGCGGTCATTACTGTGCAAACCGATACCGCAACATCGCTGACCAACGACATTGCCAGCATTCGTGCTGCCATGACATCGGCCGCCCATCCGGCGTTGTTGATGGTCGACTGCATCGCATCGTTCGCCTGCGAACCTTTTCATATGGATGAATGGGGGGTTGATGTCATGATGACTGCCAGTCAGAAAGGTCTTATGACTCCGCCAGGGGTGGCTATCATGTTCTTACGTGACACGGTCTGGTCATACCATGCCAAAGCTGATCTGAAATCGCCCTATTGGGACTGGTTGCCGCGAGCCAAACCTGAATTCTTTGCTGCACGGTTTTGCGGAACTGCGCCGACGCATCATCTGTTCGGCTTGCGTGAAGCACTCGATATGTTACTGGAAGAGGGTATGGACAACGTCTGGAGGCGTCATCGCATTCAGGCGCTTGCAGTCTGGTCTGCCGTAGAGGCCTGGGGTGATAGTGGAGGAACATTACAGCTTAATGTGCCTGTCGTTGCAGATCGCTCACTCGCCGTCACATGCATCAAGACCACGGCCGGTCTAGCACCGCGTTTGCGTGAATGGTGTGAGAGAGAAGCCGGACTTACCTTGGGAGTAGGGTTTAGTCTGGGTAAAGGTCGAATGCTTACCGACAGTGCATTCAGAATCGGACATATGGGACATCTGAGTCCGCACACCTTGTTAGGGACACTGGCGAGTATTGAATCGGGACTGATTGCATTGGGGATAGAAGACATTGGTAGTGGGGTAGAGGCGGCTGTGCGAGTCATGGCATCAAGTGATGCCTGACAGTGACTATGCCTTCGCCAGTAAGAAACAGTATTCTGTGCATAGTGGCGCTTCTGTCGATAGGCCTATCGGTATATCATCTTGAGCGTGCCCGTGCTGGTTTAGAGACAAGCGTTGTTCTCATTGGTGATACACCAGCAACACGTTATCGATTGAATAACACCACGGGCCCGGTGGTGGTGGTCGCTCATGGCTTCGCAGGTTCACGTCAACTGATGCAAGCCTACTCTTTAACGCTGGCCAAAGCTGGATACGACGTGATTGCCTTTGATTTTGAAGGACATGGACGTAATCCAGTGCCGATGTCTGGAGATGTGACGGCTATCGATGGCACGACTCGGTTGCTGGTTGAAGAGACACGACGCGTTATTGCAGTTGCCAATACGCTGAACACCAGCGAACAGGGGATATCTCTGTTGGGTCATTCGATGGCTACGGATGTCATTCTTCGAGCAGCACTTGACGAAGTTGACACAGGCACCCGGATCGCTACGATAGTAGGTATTTCAATGTTCTCCCAGGCTATCAACAGGACGGAGCCTTCCAGCTTGCTAATTATCAACGGCCAGTGGGAAGGGCGATTGCGCGAACCGGCACTGGAGCAGCTTCAACTGCTTAAACCTGATGCGCTAGAGGGTGAGACCGCGAGGCTAGGTGATGTTGTGCGGCGGGTAGTAGTTGCACCGCATGTAGAGCATGTAAGTGTCCTGTATAGCTCTAAAGCGCTTAATGAGACACTCGCGTGGATGAATATGACATACGGTCGCAGTGGTGATACCGAGGCTGTTAGCATCGGTGGCTGGATTTTACTGCTACTCGCGGGCATCGTGTTCCTGTTCAAACCATTGGCTCAGCTCTTGCCCAGGGTGCCTGTACACGTGCAGGAAATTCCGCTTCGTACCTTCTGGATAGCTGTATTGCTACCAACGTTTATTGCACCGATGATTGCTTTTTTACCCGCGGTGGAATTTCTGCCTGTGCTGGTGGCCGACTATCTGATGATGCATCTAGCGCTGTTCGGTTTAGTGCAACTGTTTGTTGTTCGTTTGTGGTTGCCAGGAGTAAATTGGCAAGCGATAGCGGGTTCTCTGCTGCTAGCGCTGTGGGGTATTGTGGTGTTTGGTTTTGCGCTTGATAGATATGCAGCAAGCTTTTTACCGACCGCTGGAAGACTGGCCATTGTGCTTTTTCTTTGCGCAGGCACAGTGCTATTCATGGTGGGTGATAATCTTGTTAGTGGCGCAGGGTATGGTCGTCTCTGGCGTCGAATCGTTGCACGGTTTGCGCTGATCGTGTCGTTGGCCGCGGCAGCTGCTATTGACCCCGATCGACTGGTTTTCCTGCTGTTAATCTTGCCTGTGTTGATTCTGTTCTATCTTGTACACGGCTTGATGGGTCGATGGGTTGCTCGGCAAAGCGGGCCATTGGCAGCAGGGCTTGGGCTGGGCTTGTGCCTGGCATGGGCGCTTGGCGTAAGCTTTCCGTTGTTCGATGCGCCATAGCAGAATATCACCTTCCACAATCAGATTTTCCACATCGGATAATTTTGGGTGGCGACATGGGGTGTTTTCGCGCAACCTCCGCCAGCTTGATCCGGTAGCATAGAGGTGCAACCCCTTCGTAATTCTCCCAGGCAACTCATACATGCAGGACCAGACCTACCGACGTGGCGTCAGCTACATTGTGCTCGCAGGAGTATTCCTCAGTCTGGGCGGATTGTTTGTTCGATTCCTGGATACGGCAGATCCCTGGACGGTACTTTTCTATCGCTCTTTGACATTCACGGTAAGCGTTAGCCTGTTCATGTACCTTCGTGATGGGTGCGGGGTGGTTCAAAGATTCCAGCAAATCAAGCCATTGGAGCTCATAGTCACTCTCAGCCTTGCGTTGGGCTTTATGAGTTATCTACTTAGCCTGTTCACGACAAGCGTCGCAAATACCGTGTTGATCCTCAGTACCGGACCCGTATTCGCAGCTCTACTTGGCTGGATAGTATTGCGCGAGACGGTGAACCACTCTACCTGGTTTGCAATGGTGCTGGCTTTTGCGGGTGTGGCGATTATGGTGTCAGGAGGCATCGACAGTAACGACAGACTGGGCGTTTTATACGCATTTTTTGCAGTATTTGCCTTTGCTGTCATGATTGTTACGCTACGGTGTGCACCCGCTGGCAAAGACATGATGGCGCCAACAGCGTTGGCAGGTATTCTGGCCGCTGTTCTGTCGATTGGATTTTTACCAACGTTCAGCATTTCATTGCACGACCTTATCTTGTCAATATGCCTGGGTTCATTGCAAATTGGATTGGGCTTTATTTTGATTACACTGGGTTCCCGTACTGTCCCCTCAGCGCAAGTCCCCTTACTGGGTCTTGCTGAAACCGCCCTGTCGCCGCTGTGGGTATGGATATTCGTCAGCGAGACGCCAGCACGCAATACCTTGCTTGGTGGAGCGGTTGTCTTGTGCGCAGTAGCTTTCCAGGGAATATCCGGGCTTCGTCGTTTTTGAGCAGTCGCTTATTGTAAGTTGCAATGTGGAAACTTTCGCCCTTCTGCCTTGTACAGATGATTGAGGCTTTGCCGATGGTCCAGCTCAACGGTTCTGATCCATAATGACAATGATGGTTTAGCCGATCACATGTCTTCGGTATCAAGCTGCGTTGTGAACATCCGAAGTATTATTAGCAAAAGATACCTGGTTACGGCCGTTGGCCTTGGCTATGTATAGAGAATTATCTGCTCGTTCAATAATAAATTCGATACTCGGCGTTTCTATAACTTCCTCGGCTACTCCAATGCTGATAGTCAGAAATCCGGTCGTAGAAAATTCGTGCTCAATCTGCAATGCCTCGATCGCGTGGCGCATGTGCTCGCCTGCAATAGCGGCGCCTTCAACTCCGACCTCTGGCAAAATTGCAAGGAACTCTTCACCGCCATAGCGGAAAACACTGTCTGCGCTGCGTAAAGTGTTCTTCAGTGCAGCGGCTACCTTTATCAACGCATCATCACCCATCTGATGACCATAGTTGTCGTTGTACTTCTTGAAATGATCCACATCGATTAGCGCAACCGAATAGGGACGGTTATAACGGCGGGCACGCTCTGATATTTTCTTGAGTTGTTCATCCATGCTGCGTCGGTTTCCAATGTCAAGCATGGGGTCAATGTGTGTTAGCTCCATCAGTCGCTTGTTGAGTTCATGTAGCTCCTGCGTACGCTGGGTAACAGTATTTTCAAGGTCGTTTTTCTGGAATTCCAGATCGTGCATATGGGCGCGAAGTAAATCAGACTGGGTAGCCACGCCCGCAAGTTTCCCTTCACTATCAACAATAATCATGCGACGGATACATTTGGCGTTAGCGAGTTCTACCGCTTCGCTACAGCTCGCTTCCAGGTTAAGTGTGATGAGCCCCGGCGACATCACCTCACGCAGAGTTTTCGCAGATTCGCCATTAAGCAGTTGTGATGCGAGGCGCGTCATGTCACGCTCAGTGACCACAGCCAATGGGTAATCCTGCTCAACAATCACAATGCAGGAAATGCGAGACTTGCTCATATGTGCTGTGACTTCGCTGAGTGGCGTATCTGGCTCGGCAGTTGCCACCTTACATGTCATAAAATCTTTGATAGGTAAGTTGCTCACATGTCTTTTTATTTCTATTATCAGTTATCAAAAATAGCGACAATAGAAGATCAGGGTTAAACCGTTTCCGGGGTTTTAAACTCAACATATCAAGAAAGTGAACGGAGTTCTCAAATGCGTAGCCTGGCTGGTGTCGTAAAGTCATTTTATTTCTACCCTACAACAATCTCAGTATTATGGTCGTCTATGGCTTTCACGACGCTCATTGCTGTCAAGGCGGATGAGCGTGGATTATTGGGGAGAGGGTTGCCCTCGATGGTGACGGCAAAGCGACCAAACATGCCAGTAGCTTCCACCTCGTGACGGTTGATAATTATCGTGGGATCTGCCACTAATTCAACGAGCGTTTTGTCGAGTCCAATCCCTGCCAAAGCAACGGTTGCTGCAACATTTGCATTCTTGGGGAATAGTCTGGCCGCCTCGCGCGCATTTCCTTTGAAATGTGTCCGTGGTGTGTCTAGCGAGTCAAGATCAATCAAGTTTTCTGCGTGTGAGCCTTTCCAGCCAGCGGGTGGTTTAACTCCTCGATAACAAACGCTGTCCAGGCCTCCTGCCTTTGCAGCACAGAGCATGTCGATGCCACCAATTGCTCCGGGCAACAGTTTCAACCTGGACCTGCCATCAATGGCGGACTGTTCCAGTTGCGCTGCAACAGATGCATCCGACATTGCGCCGTTAGATACACAGATGATGTTGATCCCACGTTGAAGAATTGCAGGTGCGTGGTCTATGAGTGCCGAGTGTCCGGCACATTCCACCGCTAGATTAATAGAGATGGGGGTCTTTGAGATATCGTTGATACAGACAATGTCTTTATGCAACGCAGTTCTTGCCTGAGTCTCGCGACCTGCACGACAGAGAACTGCGACAACTTTACTATGTGAACATTGCTGGATAGCCTTGTAAACGTACTGACCAATAGCACCGTAACCTATAAGTAGTATCTGGCTCATGATATTTGTTTTCCGTTTAATGGATGTAGCCTGTTAATCTGCGTAAAACAGCCTGTAAATCACTGATCTTGAATATTAGCGACGCATCCACCAATCCATGAGAACATTTCCTCCAGAGCGAGTTGTCTGTCTAACTGAAGAAACAGTCGAAACATTGTATCTGCTTGAACAGCAAGATCGTATTGTTGGTGTTTCCGGCTTTGCGGTGCGTCCACCGGGCGTCACAGGCACGAGAAGCCCAGAGTATCGGCATTTACTTCGGCTGAGATTCCTAAAATCATGGCGCTCAAGCCCGATCTTGTTTTGACATTTTCTGACTTGCAGGCCGATATTGTGGCCGCCTTGCTCAGAGAGGGCCTGACGGTCATGGCTTATAACCAGCGTGACCTTGCCGGGATCATGGCGGTGATCAGACAATTGGGTGCAATGGTGGGGTGTTCTGAGCAGTCTGAAGAGTTAGCTGGTAGTTATGAAAGACGACTACAGGACATTCGCAAAAATGTGTCCGGACGTAGTCGTCCCAGAGTGTATTTCGAAGAATGGGACGATCCAATGATATCGGGTATTCACTGGGTGTCAGAGCTCATTGAGGTGGCAGGCGGCGGCGATGTGTTCCGGACATTAGCGAGTAAATCGAAAGCGAAAGACCGCATTGTTCAATCAGCCGATGTAATTGCTGCCATGCCGGACATCATCATTGCTTCATGGTGCGGTAAAAATGTTCCTTCTGAAAAAATAATGGCACGTTCGGGATGGCATGTGATACCAGTGTAGTGAATGAACGAATTGTTGAAATAAAGTCTCCACTGATTTTACAACCTGGCCCGGCTGCTCTGACTGATGGACTTGATGCTGTAGAGTCGGCATTGAGTGTTTTCTGAGCTGTTTGTGGGTTGGGATCAATTCTTCAGCACGTACAGAATCCCGCCTGCGCACGAATGACCATGGGTCTATAACCAGACCCAGATGATCATTGGAACCGCTACGCTAAGTATAACGATATCCAGTGGTAGTCCTACTCGCCAGTAGTCACCGAATCGATAGCCGCCCGGTCCCATGACTAGTGTATTTGACTGATGACCTATCGGGGTTAAATAGGGCGATGCGGCACCAACGGCGACTGCCATGAGAAAGGGATCGGGTGGCAGGCCGAGTTTTGTGGCAAGACTCAGCGCGATGGGGGCCATAAGGACGGCGGTTGGTGTGTTGTGTATTAAGTCGGAAAGCAACATAGACACGGCAATCATGAGCGCAAGCAAACTCCATAACGGCAAATTATCTGCCACGTTAACAATTCCTTGAGCGATTAGCTCTGTAGCCCCTGTGCTTTGCAGTGCTTCACCAAGAGGAATAAGAAAACCCAGTAAAACTATAATCGGCCATTCGATACTGCGATAAGCGGCGCGTAGCGATATCATTTTCATCAGAACCAGAATGCCAACAACCGTTGCAAAAGCAATCTGCACTTCAACCCAACCCATAGCCGCGACAAAGATGCCCATGGCAAAGGTTCCGGGAATGAGAAAAACTCCTCGACGAGGATTAATCTCAAGGCCACGATTTTTTATGGCCAGACATCCCAGGCTTTGACAAAGCTCTTCCAGTGCACGGGTTTCGCCTTGCAAAAGAAGAAGATCTCCGGTCTTGCATTTTATGTGCTTCAGGCGCGTGCGCGCTGCATGTCCATCTCGAGCAACCGCAAGGAGGTTGACACCGAAGCGCTTGTGCATGGCCAATCCGCGCATGGACAGGCCTTCGATGGCAGAATTTGGCATGACTACCGCTTCTATGACGCGCACATCTGGTGACTTTAGCCATTCAGGATCGATCTGCTCAGCCCCGGCTTCGAAAAGACCGGTATCTTCGAAGAGCGGTTGCAAGGTTTCGCTGTGTCCTTCGAGAATCAGTAGATCGCCCTCTAGCAATGGCTCGCGTGCCGGAGGAGCTAGTCTGCGTCTGTCATTGCGAATAACAACCATGACAGTCAGCTCGTTGTCGCACATATGTTCCAGATCGCCCACTGACTGACCCACCAGAGAGGATTCTGCAGGTATGCGTACTTCAGTGATGTACCGGGCAATATGAAAATTATCGGCGCTCTCCGGATCGCGATTAGCATCGCGATTTGGAATTAACCGCCAGCCTAGTGTTACCAGATACAAAATGCCGAATATCGCAACCACAAGACCCACAGGTGTGAAGTCGAACATGCTGAAAGGGTCGCCAACATTGTTGGCGCGAAACGTGGCGATAATGATGTTAGGTGGTGTACCTACAAGTGTCACGAGGCCACCAAGCAGGCTGGCAAAGGACAGTGGTATCAAGAGTTGAGAGGCTGGACGTTTGGCCTTCTGTGCATCACGCAGTGTTACGGGTAGCATCAATGCCAGTGCACCGATGTTGTTCATGAAGGCTGACAAGAACGCGGTGACCGTTGCGTTGGCTGCTACCTGTGAATAGATTGAACTGCGAGCGTAGGCGAGATATTTCAAAAAAAGTTCGACAACACCGCACGATTGCAGTGCCTGGCTTATTACAAGCACACACGCAACGGTAATGACCGCCGGATGCGAGAAGCCCTCAAAGGCATGCTCGGCAGGCACTATCCCGGCGTAGACAGCACTGATCAGCGCAAGTCCTGCTACCACATCGTATCGCCAATGGTCCCAGATAAACAGGATCATCGTTGCAGCAAGAATACAAAAGATGATGAACTGGTCTAACAACACGCGTGATGTTACTCCGACAAATGCTATCTATGGTCCAAGGGTACCTGATCAGACTCCTGATGCGCACCGTTGGTCATGTGTACATTGACAAAAGCTGTGTCAGGGAGAAGTCTAACTGTTTGGTTAGGGATTATTCAGGGAATCACCAAATCACTCTCAGTGAAAGGCTTTAGTGGGGCGGCCTACCGTGTGGCAGCCTACCGTGGTGCGGCCTTCCGCATGGCCACGATCAGATTTCATGAAGTAGTTCGAGCCAGTTCAGCCATCGGATAGTATGAGCTGACATTCTGCGCTTCCACGTGCCTTAAGTACAGAGTATAGTCCGCGCTCACAGCCACTTGGAATAAACGCGCATGGATGGTCAGAAATGTAATTTAATTTTGTCTCTAGCCCGTAGTTGGATCACCAGTGCTCTGGCTAAGCATTTCCTACCATGACAGCAATAAATAATAAGGAAAATCACATAGCCGGAATTTTGTGGATGCTGATGACCATGTGTTTATTTGTATCTATGGATACAGTAGTTAAATTTCTGGTTCAGGATTTTTCACCGTTTCAAATAGTATGGGCCAGATTTTTCTTTCATATGGTCTGGCTGGTGATATTTCTGCGCCAAAAATTTATCGCATCCTTCACTACCGGATCTTTGAAATTGCAGCTTTTGCGCTCGACTCTACTGGTGTTAACCACATCGTTGTTCTTCTCCGGATTGCGAACGACTGAGCTTTCTACTGCAACAGCTATTATGTTTCTATCGCCCATTTTTGTGACTTTACTAGCCATTCCTGTCCTTGGAGAAAAAGTGGGTGTAAGACGGCTTAGCGGTGTCCTGTTTGGTTTTTTCGGAGCGTTGATTATTGTGCATCCTCAATCTGCTGCATCAGTTGCAGCTGAGCCTATAGATCGCACGAATCTATCGAGCTGGCTCCCTGAATTGGGTCATATTCTACTTATTTGTGCAGCGGCCAGTAACGCGATGTATCAGATCATGACGCGTAAGCTGAGGGTTGTTGATCATCCTACTACAACGTTACTTTACTCAGGTGTTGTCGGCATGCTGATCATGTCGGCTTATGCGCCAACGGTCTGGGTTGCGCCCGATGTGCAACAATGGGCGTTAATGATTGTCGTGGGATTTTTGGGGTGTGTCAGTCACTTTTGTCTGATCAGAGCATTCAAAAACGCGCCAGCGTCCTTAGTGGTGCCGTTCAGTTATAGCTCGTTGCTTTGGGCGACCTTGTCTGGATTTATCGTATTTAGTGTTTTGCCCGATAGATGGACACTGACAGGAGCGACGATTATCATAGTCAGTGGTTTATATATTTTCTATCGAGAGCGTAGTCAGCAGGCGTAGTCCCCCAGTGTTACTTCTCTTGTCGATGAACTGTGAAAACCACTTGGACAGGCTCCTGGCCTACGCTTCAGATGCTGTACGCATGAGGGGTATGAGCACACTCTCAAGATGACGATGTTCATCGTCGCTACCCACGCCGATTCTCAAGTAGCGATCTTGCGGAGCTACCATGGGTTTTCTCATGAACACGCCGCTATTGGCTAACGATTTGATGAGATTGTTGGCTATTTCATGATTGCCCAGATTCACCGCTACAAAATTAGTGGCTGATGGCAGATAGTCGAGAGAAAGTGAATCGGCCAGATCATAAATGCGTTGACGCCCTTGTTTGACATGTTCTTTGGCGTGGGCAAGAAAGTGGGTATCCTGAACCGAGGCGGCGGCTGCGATCTGTGCAAGTCGGTTAACACCGAAGTGATTTCTGATGCGATTGAAACCTGCAACGATGTCCTTGTGCGCCATAACGTAGCCAATTCTCATACCTGCCATACCATAGGCTTTGGAAAATGTTCTGAATCTTACAAGTCTTGGATCGTTTATATCCACCGGCAGGGAGGGCATGGTATCCATGAATTCGATATAAGCTTCGTCAAGCATTAACACGCAGTCTTCTGGAAGCTCATTCAGAAGCTGTTGGATGGCGTCAGGGTGCACGCATGTACCCATCGGATTATCCGGGTTCGCCAGATAGATCAGTTTGGCTTTATGTGCATGAGTTGCTTGCGTAAGCGCCACTGTATCTTCGTGGTTGTTCTTGTAGGGCACACTGCGGATAATAGCGCCATAGCCGTTAGCGTGATAATTTACGGTGGGATAAGCACCCCTTGATGTAATTAATGATGTGCCAGGCTCTGCAAACATGCGGATGGTCAGGCCGAGTAATGAGTCGATGCCGGCATCCACACACACGTTTTCCAAAGGGATTTTATGCTTTTGTGAAAGCAGGCTGCGTAGCTCAAAATTTTCCGGATCGGCATACCAGCTGCAACCGGAATTGTTTACCGCATTCTGGATAGCATCGTTAGCTTTCGGGCTAATACCAAAGGCGCTTTCATTAGCCCCTATTCTAGCCACAAAGGGGCGCTGGTATTCGCGCTCCAGAGTCTCGGGGCCTATAAACGGTGTTGCGTCAGGTAAGGCGTTGACGATCGAGGTTAACTGTATTGGCATTATTGAATTTTTCGACGACAGCATTAGAGTTGAATTTGCAGCCCGTCATAACCAGGCTCAACCCCTGGGGGAACCATCTTCTTGACAGAGGCGTAATCCAGATCGCCATGCATATTGGTAAGAATGGCTCTTTCCGGATTGATCTTTTGGATAAATGCCAGGCATTCTTCAAGGTTCATGTGGGAGGGGTGCAGCTTGTAGCGTAAGGCATCTATGATAAGTACTTGCACACCGGCGAGCAGGTCTAGTGAATCCGGATGGCTTATGCGTTTCATATCGGGTAGATACACGGCGTCGTTAATGCGCACCCCAAGAGCATTGATATCACCATGTTCTGCAATGAGTGTGTTGAGCGTTAGCACTCCACCGGGCCCATCTATGGTGAAGGGGTCATGTGGCACAAGCTTCTGCTCTGTGCAGAATGTAGGGTAGCTGGATCCTTCTGCCTGATGAAAGCAATAGCCGAATGCCGCCATGACATGTGGCCGGGTTGGCTCGTCAATCCACACATCAATGGGTCGACGCAGGTTTATTGACATTTGCCGCAGATCATCCAGTCCGAAAATGTGATCGGCATGTGAGTGTGTGAGAACGACACCTTCAATAGATTTGACACTTGCGCTAAGCAGTTGCTCACGTAGATCAGCACCGGTATCCACAACAACGGTTGTTTTTCCCAAGTCGCCGTCTGCCTGGGACATTTCTGATTCTATTAACAATGAGCAGCGTCGGCGTCTGTTGCGAGGTTCGTCTGGGTCACAGGCTCCCCAGACTTCGCCGACGCGGGGTACACCGCCAGACGATCCGGTACCCATCAAAGTAAGTGTTAATGATTCGTGCATGCTGACGTGGTGTCCTCGGTGTCAGGCGAGAATGATGTGGTCAGGCCCGCCACAAGTGATGGTTAGCCTCGATCAATGACGGCCATTCTACTCCGACAGTGGCTACGTAGCCTGCCTTCATCGTCGCGCTTCGGCCTGCACCGCTAAAAAAACGAATTTCGGCGTCAAAACTTTTGTTATCGCATGTGTTAACTCGGTATCAACACTTAAGCTGTCGCCTTCCTCTAAAAGAAGCTCTTGCTTGCCGTAAAGAAAATGTGCGGAGCCATCAATGACATGCATCATGAGAACACCGTGTCCGACATAGCTTGGCGGTTCAGAGTCCTGCGGTGTGATCGTGACGAGGTGGGCTTCGAAATGCAGATCACGGCGCCGGTGTGCTGCCAGGCTGATGTAGGTATGGCTATGATCACCCATTAATCGCGTAGATTCGATACCGCCACCTTTCTTGACAAGCGTGAAGTCGGTACGATCTGACACGATATCGCGGAACAGGCTGGTCAATGGAACCTCCAGAGCCCGACTCAGTGCGCTCATGGTGGAGATTGATGGAGAAACCTGCCCGCTTTCTATCCGGCTGATCATGGCCGCCGAAATACCTGATACGTCGGCAAGTTGTCGAGCCGACAGCGACCGAGTCTCGCGCAAATCTCTCACAGCGATTCCGATCTGACGTTCTGAGTCTTCGTATTCAGTCACTTTTTCGTTGTCAGTCCGGGGGTTTCCATTACGGCCTGTTCGCATATTGATTGCAGTATATGCACATTATTTACTATTGCTCAACAATGATAATGTGTTTGATTACCCTGCCGTATTACGGTCAGCATGGGTTGGGTGGATGTGTCATTTGAATCAATCGCCTCATGCTATGGTTATTCAATGAACAACGTTGCTGCACCCGTTATCGAAGCTGCGGGGCTGGATAAATATTACGGAAACTTTCAGGCGTTGAAAAACATCAACCTGACGGTAAGCCAGGGTGAGAGAGTGGTTGTCTGCGGTCCATCAGGCTCAGGAAAATCCACGCTGATTCGTTGCTTTAACGCGTTGGAAACACATGATGCAGGGCGCTTGGTTGTTGATGGTATCGAAATATTTGCAGGATCCAAACAGATCAGAAAACTTCGTCAGGAAGTGGGCATGGTGTTTCAGCAATTCAATCTCTTTCCACATCTTACGGTGCTTGAGAATCTGACCATCGGGCCAATACGTGTGCGCAAGCTGAGTAAGGCTGACGCTGAGCGCAATGCGCGCAAATATCTTGAGCGCGTGTATATCCCGGAGCAGGCATACAAATATCCAAGTCAATTGTCTGGAGGCCAGCAACAGCGAGTGGCCATCGCTCGATCTCTGTGCATGGAAACTCGTGTGATGTTATTCGATGAACCGACATCCGCTTTGGATCCGGAGATGATCAATGAGGTGCTGGATGTCATGGTCAATCTGGCTGACACAGGGATGACCATGGTGTGCGTCACTCATGAAATGGGCTTTGCCCGAAAAGTTGCCGATACGATGGTCTTTATGGATCAGGGTGAAATTGTAGAATCAGCGACACCGGAAAAATTTTTTACTCAACCGGAAACCGAACGCTGTAAGGCGTTTTTGCAGCAAATTCTGGTTCACTGACAGTGAGTGAGTCGATTACAGGGTACGTTGCACCCCAATCACCCGCTTTTTCGAGGATTGTAAACTCGACACCTGTGTCGCTGATTGTTTACGTTATTGTGGTTGGGTTCATTGCTTATTCTGCCTACAGTGGTGCGCAGTCAATGGGCTATAACTGGCAATGGTACCGAGTGCCACAGTATTTTTACACTCTCACCGATGACGGCTTTGAATGGGGTGAAATATTTGTCGGGCTGGTCAAGACACTGGAGTTGTCGATACTCGCTTTTGTCATTGCGATATTGCTTGGCCTTGTTGTAGCGTTGTTAAGATTATCCAGTCTGCTTGTCGGTAAAGGTATGGCTCTTGTGTTTCTGGAGCTAGTGCGCAACATGCCATTGCTGGTGCTTTTGTATCTCTTTTACTATGTGTTGGGACCTATATTTGATCTTGATCGATATTGGGCCAGCATATTGTGTCTGGCTGTTTATCACGGTGCAATGGTGTCCGAAATTTTCAGAGCGGGAATCAATGCTGTGCCTGTGGGACAGTGGGAAGGCGCGCGCTCCATAGGGATGTCACAAGCACAAGTCTATCGTTTCATTGTTTTGCCTCAATCCATTCGCTTCATGTTGCCCCCGTTGACAGGCGAGGCGGTTAATATGATCAAGAGCTCGGCCATTGTTAGTGTCATTGCGGTTGCCGAATTAACAACGATAGGGCGCAACATCATCTCAGATACTTATATGAGTTTCGAGATCTGGTTTACGATCGCAGTGGTATATCTAGTCGTTACCCTCATACTTTCAGTGGGTGTTTCACTGATAGAGCGTCGTTACGCGCTAAAATCATGAGAGGCGATGACATAGGCTGTTGAGCTTTGTTCTATTTTCGTGTTCTACCTGTACAGATTTTTTTCAACCTGAAAGGAAAGTATTATGAAGAAAACCCTACATATGAGTAGTATGACGTTGCTGGTGACAATGATGGCAATACTTACCGCGCCTGTCATGGCACAGCAAGCCAGTCAAGCGCTCTCATCTGACAGCGTCATCGAGACCATTAAAAAACGTGGTGCGATTAAAATTGGCCTGTCTGTATTCAAGCCATGGTCAATGAGTGACAAGGATGGTGAGCTTATCGGTTTCGAGCTGGATGTCGGTAAAAAGTTGGCTGAGGATATGGGCGTTGAAGCAGAGTTTATCCCGACTGCCTGGGATGGAATCATACCAGCATTGGTAGCCGGTAAATTCGATGTCATCATCAGTGGCATGACTACCACGCCGCAGCGTAACCTGACAATCAACTTCACTAACCCCTACGCCTATTCCGGTCTGACTATTCTTGCCAATATCAAGATGACAGAGGGCATGGCGAACATTGAAGATTACAATAGCCCGGATCTCACTTTTGCCGCACGCCGTGGTGCTACACCTGCAACGCTGATTGCCGAGATGTTTCCGAAAGCTACGCTTCTACTATTTGATGAAGACGGTGCCGCAACTCAGGAGGTTCTCAATGGTAAGGCACACGCCACAATGGCTGCTGAACCTACTCCTTCAGCTGAAGCTCGACGATATCCTGAATCGCTTAACGTGCCGTTCGATACATCGTTTTCTGCAACCGGGGAGTCGTTTGGGCTGCGCAAGGGTGATCCGGATGCATTAAATTTTTTCAATAACTGGATCAATATGTACACCCTCAATGGCTGGCTTAAGGAACGCAACGATTACTGGTTCCGTGGTAACGACTGGGCAGATCAAGTACCTGAGTGAGATGTTGTTTTAATAACTGTTCCGGTGGATGGTGCAATTGTTGTCCAACGCACACGTGTACTCGCACACCGGATAATTCGACAAGTATTCTGAAATTGCCAAGGATCGACGCCAAGGGTTCAACATCAAATTCAACACCAGGCCTAACTCCAGGTCTAACTCCAGGTCTAACAGGTGATAACTATCCAGTTTTTCAATAATCTGAATCACGCATTGCCAGTGCGTCTATCAAGGCAGCCCACTTGCTGACTAAGCTGAAAAACAGACTGCACTGGTTTGACTTTGTTCTGCTTATAGGCCTGTTCGCACTGGGGCTGCTTGTCTGGTACCGCATTGACGGTGCGCTCAATTATAAATGGCGTTGGGACATCATCCCCAACTACATCATTCGATACGATGCAGACGATGGTCGCTGGGTGGCTAATCTGCTTTTGCAGGGTGCTATTACAACGTTGAGAGTCAGTCTATATGCAGGCATTCTTGCATTGGTGCTGGGCGTTGTTCTGGGTGTGGCCAGATGCTCTGGAAACCTGGCAGTGAGGATGCTGGCCAGAACCTATCTGGAGCTGCTGAGAAATATTCCACCTGTCGTCGTCATTTTCATCTTTTTCTTTTTTCTATCTGAACAACTCATCACCGCCTTAGCCATTGAAGACTGGGCGCGTGCTATTGCAAGGCAGGAAGACAAACAGGCTTGGGAATTCTTCTTTGGGGATATGCGACGATTTCCATCCCTTATCAGTGGCGTTATCGTGCTCGCACTTTTCGAGAGTGCCTTTGTGGGAGAAATTGTCCGGGCAGGTATCCAGTCAGTAGATAAGGGGCAACATGAGGCTGCACAGTCTATTGGCATGAGCAAGAGTGATCAGCTGCGTTTCATTATATTGCCTCAGGCATTAAAGAAGGTAATACCGCCTATGGCAAATCAGTTTATCTCACTTATCAAGGACAGCTCCATTATCTCGTTAATATCCGTTCAGGAGCTTACATTCAAAACTGTTGAGCTGGTTGCCTCCACCAGAGCAATTTTTGAAGCCTGGATTACCACAGCCTTTTTTTATTTTATTATCTGTTTTGGCTTATCGTTGTTGTTTCGCAGACTTGAAAAGTCGGATGTTAGAGGGAAAGCATGATGAGTCATAGGGCTTAAAAGAAATTCGCATGAGTAGTCAAGTGCTGACGCCAATCACACAGGCCATGCAAGAGGGGGCGCTGACACGTCGAGAACTCAAGCAGTTGATGAGACGCACTGATAAACCTGCGTTTCAGCGACTGGCTATATGGCTTTGTCTTCTATGCTTGACAGCCTACGGTATCTGGTTAACGCAGGGAAGCTGGTTGATGCTGCCCGCCATGTTTGTTCATGGTGTGGTGCTGGTACATCATTTCTCCTTGCAGCATGAGTGTTGCCACTACACTGCTTTACTGCTTTCAAGACGCGTTGGCTGAATGATGTGGTGGGGAATGTGTGTGGTCTTGTCATCATGTTGCCCAACCGTTTTTTTCGGTATAAGCATTGCGATCACCATACTTATACACAACTCAAGGGCCGGGATACCGAGCTGATAGAGTTACCACAGACTATGGCCGGATATTTTTACTATCTATCCTCAATTCCTTATTGGAAAGCTAAGTTCAATGAGCTATGGCGTCATTCTGCTGGTCATTTGAGCGCAGCGGAGAAGAGCTTTGTTCCGCTTGAGGAGCGAAAAACCATAGTTCTGGAAGCGCGTGCCATGGTGGCTTTCTATCTGGTGGTGATATTGCTCAGCCTGGTTTTTCAAAGCACAGCGGCAATCTGGTACTGGTTTGTCCCTGTCGTGTTAGGTGAGCCAGTCATGCGCGCAATAAGAATGACTGAACACCTGGGACGACCGAACGTCAGTGATATGAAGACGAATACGCGTTCCAATCTAGTCAGTTTGCCTCTGCGTTTTCTATGCTGGAACATAAACTACCACGCCGAACACCACTATGCTTCGTCAGTACCATTCCATGCCTTGCCAGATTTGCATCGGAAACTTGCAGGCTATATACACACTGATAATTCAGGCTACGTGGGGGCGCACCGTGACATCGTGTCGCAGTTACTAGGTCGCTCTCCCCGGTGTCATGCGGATAAGTCTGTCATGGACAGTGTTTATGGTAAGTGATTCGGACACCATTATTTCCGTGATCTGCAAACTTCAAGAGCAGCAGCAATAGTGAGCGTAAAAGAGGAGCAGTGGTGTGATCTCATTGCTGTGATTGCGCTAGAAGAGAATGATGTGACACCCGTAGAATTTGACGGGCGATTACTTGCTGTATTTGACACGCAGGAGGGTGTTACGGTGAGCGATGCGCGCTGTACGCATGCAGGTGCTAATTTATGTGATGGCTATTTTGATGGGCGATTCATAGAGTGTCCTTTGCATCAGGGTCTGTTCGATGCCATCTCTGGTGAAGCCAGGGCGGCCCCTGTGGTTCGCCCATTGAAAATTCTCGTATCGCGATTTCATGAAGGTGTCGTTCAGGTCCGGGTATCCCGTCAAGGTCCTGTCCAGAGTTAGAGGGCTGTTTGTGAACCAGCTACCCTGCACGACGCAACAGGGTAGCAGGCGATACTTTTAGCGTGGCAACAAGCCACAGCGCCCCTGCAAACAGACACAAGCTGCTAGCGCCGGTTGCAACCAAAGCGCCTGCCCATGCACTGCCATGGCTATCGAGCTTTAACCAGTAGCCAAGCAACACATTGGCCAGAGCGCCACCAATTATCATGGCGAAAATTGACAGAACAATAGCCAGTAGCAGATATTCCAACACCACACTTTTCATGACCACACTCATGCGTGTACCCATGGCATGCATGATGGAAGCTTCATAGACCTGACGTTGTCGGTTGACAGCGACTACACTAGCCATGACCAAAATGCTGGCGCTCAGGCTCACAGCAGCGATAAGCATCATGGCAAGCCCAGCACTGGAGAGTATGGCGCGTGAAGACTCTAGTATTTTCGCAGTACGCACTGTGACAATATTCGGAAAGGAGGCGCCCAGTGCTGACTGAGCCATGACATCGGCACCGGCACTGGCATCCAGTATAACGCTGCCAATATAGCGAGTTATAAACGGCTCTAGAATATCATCGGTAAACACCGCTTCCAGCCAGAAGCTGGTTTCAAATCTTGCCTGAGAATAGATGGCAGACAAGGTGGCCTCAATGGGCTCCCCCAGGATAGTAAATTCAAGCACATCACCCACTTGTAAGCCTAGCTGGTCAGCTTCACGATCTTCCATCGCCACCAATGGTGGACCCTGATAATCGTCTGGCCACCATTGCCCACGATCGACAACGGTGTTGTCGATGTTTTGTAAACGATAGCTTAGCTTGTGCTCGTCGTTAGCCTCCAATGCGCGCGATGCGACATCGCTGTCAGTCAGGCTTTCTTTATTAACGCTGGTCAGTCTGCCCAGCACCAATGGTGCGATGGCATGACCCTCGTAACCGTCGAGCTGGGCAACCGTGGTATCGAAGTCGGATACCTGTGGTTTCTGCAAGTCATATAACACCAGTGAGGGCGCGCGTTGTGGAACAGTATCGTTAAGCGTGCGATAGGTAGATGCAATAATCAGGGCAGAGCACACCAGTAACGTTAACGCTGTGCCAAGGGACAGCAGCATGGGCCGTAGTGAAGCGCCGGGTCTGTAGAGCCCTGCAACGGCAAGTCTAAGCGCAAAATGACCATCCAGTGCACGCATATGCATGAGCTTTTCAGCGGCAATACGAATCAGAAAAACAACACCGTCGAGCAGTAGGAAAAGCAGAGCTATGCAAACAACAAACCCTGCCGCAATCAAAGGCTCTGGAATAAATACAAGAAGCAGTGCAAGACCGACCAGAGCTATAGCCGCTGTAGCCCAGCGGTAGGCAGGCGGAGCTCTGCCGTTTTCACTCACAAGACCTTTAATCAACAAGGCTGTTGGCATAGAAAGCGTTCGGCCCAGGGTGGGGAGTGTGAATGCAAGCGCTGTACACACGCCAAGTAAAATTGCTAGCAGCGTCGGCGGCAATAGTGCTTGTACGGAGGGGGTAATGGGTAGACGTTCGCTCAATGAGTGCGCGGTAATCCAGGCGATGCCCGACCCAAGCAGTGCCCCCGCTGTACTGGCAAGGGTTGCCAGCAATGTGATTTGGCCTATGTATATCGATGCCACCTGCGGTGCCCGTGATCCCAGAGATTGTAGCGTTGCTATGGTGCGCAATTTCGTTTGTAGATACGCGCCGACGCTATTGGCAACACCCAGACCACCGATAAGTAGTGTGCTAAAGCCTATTAACAACAGAACCGAGGCCACCTGATCCAGGCGCCTGCCAACAAATTCGCCGCGTTCTTCTACAGTCTGTACCTCCCAACTGGCATCAGGAAAAGCTGCTTGCAATTCTTCCCGCCATTGAACAGGGTCGCCGTCAATCTTTGCACGATAGTCGTAGTCGACAAGGCTTGAAGGTAGCAACAAGCCACTGTCGCGCAACGCGCCTTCATCAACGATAACTGGAGGACCGCGGAAATCAGCCCTCAGACTGCGATCGGGCTGCTCGATAATCATGGCTCGCAGTTCAACCTCAAGATCACCAATGATCACGCGTTGACCGACGGCCAGTGATAGTTGCTCGACAAGTGCAGGATCGAATGCTGCTCCCCAGACGCCGTCCTCAGATTGCTTTACTGCTTCCTGCAAAGTGATTTGAGGATCGAGTGTGACGTTACCATATAGCGGGTAGTTCTCATCGACGCTTTGCAGCTCGACCACAGAAAAGGCACCCGACTCTGTTCCCATCATGGTACGCAGCTCTAGTAGTAACGACAGATTGGCGTTTGTATCAAGCCAGTGCTGTTGTTCGTCAGTGACTGCCTGACGTTGGCTTATCTGTATATCACCACCAAACAGATTGCGCTCTTGCTCTTCGAAACCATCGCGTACCAATTGCAACAAACTGCCACACGAGGCGATCAGTGCGATGCCCAGTAACAAACACGCTCCAAACACCCATAATGAACGCTGCTTACTGGCGCCACGCAAATCCCGTAGCATAAATCCGGGTAGCGCAATCATTATCGTACCGCCATCAGTGTTGCCTCACCTGAGTGAGTGTGCAGCGCGCCATCGTGAAGTTTCAATGTCCGATCGCATCGTATGGCCAGATCGTTATCATGGGTAACCAGCACCAGGGTGGTGCCGCTATCACGGTTCAAATCGAATAAAAGTTGCATGATGAACTCACCGGTATGCTCATCCAGATTACCCGTGGGCTCATCAGCGACAATGAGTTCCGGTTCATGGACCAGTGCGCGAGCTATGGCCACACGCTGTTGCTCGCCCCCGGAAAGCTGAGCCGGGTAGTGCTCATGCCGGGCCGCCAGACCGACCTTGTCTAGCATGGTCATTGCCTGCTTTCTGCTATTCCCCAAGCCGGCGATTTCAAGTGGCAATGCGACGTTCTCGCGCGCGGTGAGACTTGGAATAAGATGAAAGGACTGGAATACGATACCGATATGCTCGCGTCGAAGGTCCGCCCGATCATCCCCACTCATACCCTGTAAAGATCTGCCAGCGATGACTACCTGGCCGGAACTTGGGGTCTCCAGTCCTGTGAGTATCAATAAAAGGGTAGTTTTGCCAGAGCCGGAAGGGCCGATTATGGAAACCCGCTCCTGACTTTCTACAGCAAGGTTCAAATCCTTGATGACGGTGACCTCAGAGCTTGCCAATGCATAGCTCTTACTCAGCTTGGTCAGTTCAATGATGCTGCTCATAGGTATTTTTCAGTGCTTGAACGCTACTTTGGGGGGGTAGTGTAATTGCGTTGTTTTACGTGGTATAGCGGTTAATAGTATTGTCCTGGTGGTTTGCCTCTCAAGGCTGCTAATTGGCAGGTGATCGTCAGACTGATGACGCTATGCTTTGTACAAAAAATTAAAAGTTGGAAAATACTTACATTTGAGAGATCCGGTTTCACACAGGCTTTTGCAACGAGCCTGGCAGGTAATTGGTGCGTCGCGGAATAGGCCAACGGGTTCATGATGAGATGATATGCGCGAAAATACTGGATTGTTGTTGTAGGTTTCGTTAATCTCGGACTCAAGCGTTAGTTGGTTTGTATCAAAAACATCGTGGCTCTTGCAATGCAATATTCGATGCAAAATCCATGAGATGACCTCTGTTTAACTTTTCACCGCAGATAGTCGACGATAAGAAATACTAAATCTCTAGCGTTCAAACATGCAGTTGTCTTAGTAAAAAACCGAAAACTTGGAGGCATGATGAAACACTTGATGACACTGGCAACAGCCTGCACGCTCCTCTCAGGCGCCGCGCTGGCTGAAACCAATCTTGAAAAACTTGGATCTTTTAAGATCACAGGGACAAAGGAACACACGATCGTCGATCAGGGCGACGAGATAGCAAACTCAATTAAAGATGTCTTGACCGGCATCTCACTGCCACCAGGCTTCAAGATAGAGCTCTACGCGCTGGTGCCTGATGCACGACACATGGCGATGGCACCACAAGGCACTGTGCTGTTTGTTGGCACCAAGAAAAACAAGGTATGGGCGGTGATGGATCGCAATCGTGATCGTGTGGCAGACGAAGTCAAGGATTTTGCCCCTTCGCTTGAGTTCGACATACCCAATGGCGTGACATTCTCAAAAGACGGTTTTTTGTTTATCGCTGAACGAAATCGTGTACTAATGTTTCCAGCGGCCGAATTTTTTCACGAAAGCCCGGACGTTGTTGCGGTACCTATCGTTCCACAAGGGGAGCTGATTCCGGTGGAAGAGGAAAGCTTCAACCACACGGCGCGAGTCGTAAAAGTCGGGCCCGACGACAAATTGTATATTTCACTAGGGCAACCTTTTAACGTATCGCCTGCTGAAAAGCAGGACCTATACAACGAGATTGGTATTGGTGGGATAATCCGAATGAACCGTGATGGTTCCGATCGTGAGGTTTATACCTATGGCGTGAGAAACTCTGTTGGCCATGATTTTCATCCAGAGACTGGTGAGTTGTGGTGGACAGATAATCAGGTAGATGGCATGGGCGATGACATTCCGCCTGGAGAAATAAACCGTCAAACCGAAGCGGGACAGCATTTTGGTCATCCATGGTTCGGCGGTGGGTCGACCAGAACCAATGAGTATGCAGGCGAGGATGTGCCCGTAGAGGTGGTTATGCCAGCTTCAGAAACCATTGCTCACGCTGCTGATCTTGGCATGACATTTTATACCGGCAACATGTTTCCCGAGAAATATAAAAACGCTATATTCTCAGCTCAACATGGCTCATGGAATCGCACTACCCCTGTTGGTGCGCGCGTGATGGTGACCATGATCGATGACGAGGGCAATGCAACGACAGAACCCTTTGCAGAAGGCTGGATTGATGAAAACGGCGAGTACGATGGCCGACCGGTGGATGTCGCCATGATGAAAGATGGCTCCATTCTGGTATCGGATGATTTCGCAAATGCGGTGTATCGCATTTCGTATTCAGAGTAGTTGAAAAGCTTATGCAGGAAGGTGTGAACACTGGTGTGAAACCTTCCTGCATGTCGATGTCGTTCAGGATTTTTTGTGACTATCGGGATTATTTATGAAAGCAAGCTGTCTCCCATTTGTCTGGATAAGCTTGTTGCTGTCGGCTTTAACCAGCGTTGCCGTTGCAGCAGACCCTGCAAACGGTCAGATACTGGCTCGCCAGTGCTCGGTATGTCATGGCAAGATGGGCATTGCCAGCGATCCGGAGATGCCTAGCCTAGCTGGGCAATCAGAGCTTTATCTGGAAAAAAGCCTTAAGGACTTCAGATCGGGTATTCGTGAAGATAGACGTATGAGCCTTATGGCCCAGAGCCTTACTGATGAACAAATAAAAGACCTGGCTGCATGGTACTCATCGTTTACCGTCGAGGTGTCCCGGCCAGACTAGATCGGACTCCTGGGCCCTTAACAAGGCATATACCCAAGTTTAAAACAAGGCATATACCCAAGTTTAAAACAAGGTTTATAACCAAGTTTAAAACCAGGGTTGAGCTTTTGGTTTAACGCCGTCCCCACCTTAATCACGCCAACCCCTAAAACGCGCTAGCTGTTATCCCACCATCGCCGCTATCTGCATGTTAGCCACCCGGTTTCACGGTCTCTTCCATTCCTGAGCACAGATGAGAAAGACTCTTGTGTTCAGGTGTTGCGGTGCCAATACTAAATTGCTTGCCCTTAGGATCGGGAAGCATGAAGCAGCGGTGACTATGGCTGCATAACGTTTTGTGCAAACCTGTAAAAATACTGTATATATATACTGTTAAAGCGCAACTTGCGTTATGCTTTATCCATGCGCTTTAAAAACGTTCTCAGAACGCAGACTTGTTTATTCTATCGAGGTCACAATGGAATTAGAGTACACGGTAATAACCACACCACGGCCAATCAGCATGCCCTCACAAGGAGCTGTTGTAGGCTTGGGCGCTGATGCGGGTGAGCTCATCAAGGGTCTGACTGCCGAGGCTCAGGAATCATGGAAAATCGAGCACATAAAAGCCCGGCCACACGAGATGCGTGATTTAAAAAACGACTCCAGAACCATCTCTGTCACACCTGCCATGCCCATGAGCCTGATAATGCCTGCGCCTGCCAGTGAGCTCTCCCAAGGTACCGCGCCTGCAGGTTCGGTTGCGTGGGGCGTAGAGGCAGTAGATGCCGATCGTTCACGATTTTCCGGGGAAGGTATCCGGATTGCCGTACTGGACACCGGTATCAACGTTGCGCACCAGGCGTTTGAAGATGTGCCTCTTCTGGTGCAAAATTTCACGACGGACGCTTCAGCAAACGACGGCAATGGGCACGGAACGCACTGCGCAGGCACTATCGCCGGTCGTACGGTTGATGGAACGCGTATTGGAATCGCCACGAAAGTTAATCAACTGATCATAGGCAAAGTGCTGACCGATCAGGGTCAAGGCTCTACCACCGCTATTGTGCAAGGCATTCAGTGGGCATCATTACAAGGTGCACAAATTATTTCGATGTCATTAGGCCTCGACTTCACCGCCTATGTCGAGAGCTTGCATAAGGGGATGGGAGTCGAATTGAAAGCTGCAGTATCCATGGGTCTGCAGGCCTATGGTGCAAATGTAGAGATGTTTGAAAAACTGGGTGATTCGTTTAATGCTCTCAGTTATATCGGCCAGGGTGCGCTACTGGTAGCGGCGGCAGGCAATGAGAGCCGCAGGCCGGTGTACACCATCGCAACCTCACCGCCTGCGGTTGCCGACTCCATATTGTCGGTTGCGGCTGTTGATCGTGAGTTTGCCGTCGCCCCATTTTCCAATACCTATGCAGATGTCAGCGCGCCGGGGGTGGACATAAGCTCGGCTGGGCTGGATGGTGGGCTGGCGGTATTGTCGGGTACCAGTATGGCAGCGCCTCACGTGGCGGGTGTGGCAGCGTTGTGGAGCCAGCGGCTTCTGGAATCAGAAAGCCAGCTCAATATCGACAGATTGAAAAGTACACTGTTCGCCAATGTCAGCCCGGCAGCAGATGGTGCGATGCCCGATCTGGAAAATACTGGGCGCGGTGTCATAAAAGCGCCATTGATTTGACATTTGGAGTGGATTGCCAGTTAGCTTGAAATATCAAAGACTAAAGCTCACATTATCCGAGTCGTTGTGTGAAGGGCGCGTTTGTTGTACGGTCACTGTTGACCGCTGCGGCATGTCCTCGAACCGGAATAGTGAGACGTATGGAAAATCAACAGGATTGTGTCTGGACAACCAGTAAAGAACGTTGGGATAGTTTTTTGAACGACCCGGAGCTTGCCCGTGCCATAGACACAGCCAGAAGAGTTGACCTTGCGCGTATAGAGGAATCCGGAGATCAATCTCATACCAAGGCTTCCCAACCATCGGAGATCGATGGCACGCAAGGCGATGATAATGTACCGCAACAGATTGGAGAACGGCTTCGGGCTTATGAAACCCCCATTACCGATGACATATTGCGTCAATCGATTCTTTAGCATAGCGCCATGCCGCCTCGTACCTGAGCGATCGCGCTTTACGGATTACTGTTACAGCAAAATATACGCGAACAAGTCTGTTTTTACGGCTGCCATATACGAGCAGTCACTACCTGCGGTATCCGAAAGGTAGATGCATCAAGCCGCCAGTCTGGAATTTCATGACTTCGAAGAGCGCTACTTCGAAGACTTACACGCGTCTCGCCAACTGCGCTACATCTACTGCTATCTTCGAGATCTGGACGCAAAAACCATACTCGTAGAGCCCCACTACTTTGACAAGGATTACCTGTCGGAATTTGCTGCCTTCTACAGCTTCAGTTCTCGCGGTTATCCCAACACTTGTAGACGTCTGCATTTTTTTTCAAAGCCCCTTACACGACAACGATTCATTAAGGCTGTCTCTGGAAAATCCGCAGCTATTGAAGAATTGGAGCGAGCCTATCTGGGGTTCAGCGTAATACGTCCCATCTCTGCCGCACCCCTGGGTTGTACCGTACTCGCCTGGTATCCCGATGAGCAACGGCATACGCGAAGAGTAACGTCACCTTCGCGGGATTATCATTGTCATCTGGCAGGCATCCGGTTAAGTGTCACGGGACTTGCCTGGCAGCAACAGGATACGGCGGTCGGCGCCTGTGCTACGGTTGGATTGTGGAGTATGTTACACGCGTCCAGTTTCGATAATGACCATAGCGCGCCGACGACTGCTCAGATTACCGAGGCGGCCCATCAGACGGCAGTGACGGGTGCACGCGTTTTCCCTTCCAACGGACTTACAATCATCCAGTTGCTGGAAGCGATAAAGCGCTACCACATGGCGCCTTTTGCCATGAGTGGTGATATTCAGCCGACCCTGAGCGTAGATCGTGCTGCTGCCATTCAGCGACGCGCAGGATTTAGTAAAGAACGTTTCGCCAGCACCTGTGCATCGTTTATCCGTTCAGGCTATCCGGTATTGGCTATCGGCCATTCGGAAGGCACCGGCCGTCACGCTGTGTGCATCACAGGCTTTCGTGAAGAGACGCCCGGGACGGTTGCCCCACGGGCTGTCAAAGCTGCGGATGAATCCATAGTGCATGTCTATGTACACGACGATAACCTTGGGCCTAACGTGCGCTTTGCGGTCAAGACACACAGCCGTTTCGGGCAGGTCACGCTTGAGCCAGACCCACCAGAAAACAAGCGTGAAGGTGTCAATACATCCCCTACGCTAGGGCATCCTGCGTTCTTGCCGCAGCAGCTGGTTGTCTGTACTCATGAGGATCTTCGTACCTCCCCGGACAAGCTCAATGGCACGGGTCTGAAAATAGGTGCTGACCTATCCACTGAGATGAATCGACTACTTGAGCGATCCGGATTACCCCAACGCGGTGTGCTCTACAGTTGTCGCTTCATGTTGTTGCGCGACTATCTAAGCCGCGAACTGTCCATGCTGTTTTCAGCCGAGGATGATGCACAGCTGTTGGGCCGAGTGCGACTTGATATCGTCGAACGTGTTGTGCCCATGAGTAAACACATTGGCGTCGTCAGAATATCGCTTCAGGACTCAACGCCTTTGCTTGATGTGTTGTATGACACCTCTGACAGTGATTTGAATCACCCGGTTTTCGCACACTTGTCTTATGGCTTGAATGTTTGTCGCATACTGGAGGGTGTAGACGGTTATGACGCCCAACGTTTCGGTGTGCAGATAAAAGCGTTTAGAGAGTGAATTGGGGCTGGAGACAGAATAGGAGCGCATTTCTGGTCATATATGCATCTGCCTCAGCTGGGTTGTTCGTCGGTTGAATAAGTCAGGCTATTCGTCCGTATTTTTCCTTGCTGAGTGAGCGGACCGGGCGTCCCTCTTTAATAACCGGAAATGCGCTTTTATTCTGTTCCCAGTCCTTGGCGGCATCGGACGAAGCGCAGATCGGTCAACTATCGCAATTTGCCGGTGTATCGATTGATTGAATGGTCCATTCAGGAGGGGGATTGATATCGTTTTCGTCACAAAAGTTTTCATTGACGTGACGCAGTCGACTTTTTTTGTTTGAGAGTAGTGCTTTGACGTATAAGAAGCCACAAAGATTGCCTGAATAAATATGCTTACAGAGTAATTTGCTTCGTGTTCAAGTGCACAAACTCTGGCTCAATAGATTCCAATTCGTAACGTTGCGTGTCACACTACTCACCGGGGCGGAAACGTCTCATGGGGGTCGGCTTGCGTTATTTTAGCTGGCATGTATTGCGGGGGCCGAGGTATCGCTGTCCTGCGGTATCGACCGATCACATTTCGCTGACATGAACACACAGGAAACTGGCCTGACGACTATGCCCTCAACCATGAAAAAGCGTCGCGTAAATCGTGATAAGCGGACTAATGTTACACTTGAATTGTTAAATATCTTTACGATCAGGGCCTTCGTCTGGCTAATACCCTTAATTGGTCTTGCTTTGCTATCGCCGGTAGCTCATGCCCAATCAACAGACCAATCAGCAGACCAATCATCAGATGATAATTCTGGAATGGTCATTGTCGATGAAGAGTCTGTACCGGCTGAAATAGTCACGCAAGAGCAGGAATCGGCTGCATCAGACAAACTACAACGTACCATGTATTTTGGGCTCGGTGGAGGTGTCAGTAATCTCGACCCGGACACTGATAAAGTGCCGGGCGTTGAAGTCTCCGATGGCGAGCAAGCAGCTGCTCAGTTGACTTTGGGAATGGATGTCAACAAGTGGCTGTCGGTGGAGTTCCATGGGACTGAACTGGGTGAGGTAGAGCTGTCTGATGACACCTCTATCGCGTACAGCGAATATGGCTTCAGTGGTCTGGTCTATCTGGGTGGTGCTCGCGATCGAAAAAACCGCCACGGCTGGACAGTGTTTGGCAGAGCCGGCGTCGGCCATCTGTCAAATGACTCCGACGATGCTGTCTACAAGCAGAACGAAGAAATACATATGGTGCTGGGTGCTGGCACTGAGTTTTCCACGCGTAGCGGTATTGCATTGCGCGCAGAAGCTCTCGCGTTCGACACGGATGCCAGTTACCTGCAGTTAGGGCTGATTTACCGAATTGGTCGATCAACCAACTGGTTTTCTACACCTCTCACCGCTGAGGCTTTGAAAGATCGAATGAGCCGGATGTCTGGCAAAGGTAACAGAGAACCAACGCCGGATGACCACGATGGTGATGGCGTGCTGAAGCGCGATGATAAATGTCCTGACACACCTGTCACTGTTGCCGTAGGAAAGAATGGTTGTGCCTTGTTCAACGGTGTCGTTGATGGCCTGACCTTCTTGTCTGGTTCGGCAGAACTGACCGACAGTGCTCGTGAAGTGCTGGACAGCGTTGCGGCATCGTTACGACAGATTCCAGGCGCCAGAGCGCGAGTGTCGGCGCATACCGACAACTATGGAGACTCTGATGTCAATATGAAACTTTCTCAGGATAGAGCTTTCTCGGTTGCACGTTATCTGGTGGGGCAGGGGATTACCAAGGATCGGCTGGAAGCCCGGGCTTTTGGCGAAACACGGCCAATTGACACCAATAGCACCGTAGCCGGGCGACGTTACAACCGTCGCGTTGAAATAGATCTCATTGCAGAGTGAATCGACAAGCACCTGATAGCGACAAGTTCGATGAGGTGTGATTCAATGGTCTGAACTGCCGTTCGAGCTTTGAGCGGCTTTCATACCACATTTCCTGCAGTGACGAGTCTATGGATAACGGTGCCCTGGTTTTTATCATTATTATCGAGGCAATAGTCATTGTCTGGTTGGCAAGCAAGCTCAAGCAATACGAAAAATTCGAGCTTATGTTAGGTGCAAGTCCCGGTGGCTCGTCTGCAGGATCTTCCTTAATTGCGGAAAGCAAAGATAGTGTAAAACAAGCTCTCGACTCACCTCGCGAGAGCACTTTGCAACCAGATTCTGCAAATGCAGCAACTCGAGCGGTTGCGGGTGCCGTTAGCAGCGTAGATAGTGATGAGGAATTGCTCGACATGCCCGGCGTCGATCCGGAGGCTAACATCGAGGAGGCCAAGCGTGTGCAACTCGTCATGGCGAGATGCCGTTATGCCGAGTTCTACCTTGAACAACTCGACGATGACTATGAACGTGGACAATTCCAGCGTATCGTCAATAGTTGCAAGAACACCGCAATCAATATTGAAGACCCCTTCTTTCAGGCTAGCGCCTTGCACCCTCTAATCATTCTGCTGGACCGTGCAGAGTGGGTGAAAGAGAGAGACCAATTGTTTGCACAGGTCGACGATGAATTAGTCAGGCACCGTATAAGCGAAGAGCTCGCATCGACAGTCTAGAGGAGGTACCCACGCTACACTGTTGTCAGCTTTATCCCCAAGTTTACTGCCGAGAAGACAAACCTATGAGTAATGGAAAATCTACACAGAACAATCCTTATCGAGTGGAAGTCGAGGAAGGCAAGAGTTACTTCTGGTGTGCATGTGGTCAGAGTGCGAATCAGCCTTTTTGCGATGGAAGCCATAAGGGGTCCGATTTTGCACCGATGAAATACGTGGCAGAAAAAGACGGTATGGTGGCTTTCTGCGGTTGCCGGCAATCTGATAATCAGCCGATGTGCGACGGCTCACATCGTACGTTGTCTCAGGCTGAATAGTAGACCACACACGCAGGCACCGACTGTTTCGTAGCTATTAATCCGTTGCCTGTAAAGCAAACACCTGTGGCAGGTATTCTGGTCATGGTGTTTGCAACCTTCGTATTCGCAGTACAGGACGCGATTACCAAGACTCTGATCGCTGATCTGCCTGTTGCGCAAATCGTGTTTGTTCGTTTTACCGCCTTTGCCATCATGGCGCTGATTATCGCGAGTCGTGCTGTTGGTCTGAAAGCTGTGTTTGTCTCCGCCGTGCCGGTGTTGCAGTTATCACGATGCTTGCTGATGTGTGCCGAAATTGCGCTTTTCGCCTACTCGCTGAATTTTATAGGCATTGGGCATATGCATGCAATATTGGCTTGTTTCCCCTTGTTTGTAGCTGCGCTATCGGTACCTTTACTTAAGGAGGCTGTAGGGTGGCGGCGCTGGCTTGCCGTGATCGTCGGCTTTGTCGGGGCATTGGTGATCCTGCGACCCGGAACCGCTGTATTTGAACCGTATGCGCTTTTGCCACTTTTGTGTGCTCTGTTGTACGCACTTTACAATTTGTTGACACGCCGTGTGTCTAAAAAGGATTCTTACGCTACTTCGCTGGTGTATTTTGGTATGGTTGGCGCTATCGCATCTGGCCTGTTTGCCATTGGACAATGGCAGGAGATCACTGATGCTGCGGCACTGCGGCTGACCTTTCTTTGCATAACTTCTATCATCGCCCATATGATGCTTATCAAGGCATTGGAGTTGACCGAAGCGGTTGTTCTGCAGCCATTTCAGTATCTGATACTGCTGTGGGCCATTGGACTTGGTTATTTTTTCTTCGATGAAAAACTGGATGCCTACACGCTAGTTGGAGCCGCTATTGTGGTCAGTAGTGGAATCTATGTTGCCTACCGGGAATATCAGCTGCAGCGTGGCCTGTGACCTTCAAAGCGTTCTATATTTAGTTGACAGCTCTGAACTATGTGGTGCATTTCAGTTCCAGTTGAAGCGGTTAAGAGTAGTTTATGAGTTTTCCTTTCGTGCGTTATGCGGCCCTTAAAGCAGACATACTGCGCACCCTGCGCGTAGGGCTACCCTTGATAGGCGCACAGCTTTTGCAGATGGGTAACGGATTAGTCGATGCCATTATTGCCGGCAGAATAGGCAATGAGGAATTAGCGGCTGGGGGTATCGGAGCCAGCCTGTGGTTTTTCACCTCACTGCTTTGCATTGGTTTGATGGCAGGCCTTTCGCCAACGCTTTCACGACTGATTGGTGAGCGTCGTCGCGCTTTCGTGGGGCGTGTATTCAGACAAGGAGTCTGGCTTGGCCTATTAGTCGGATTTCTTGCCCTGTGCATTGTCATTGCGATACAACAGTCGGTGCATTTATTTCGGTTTACCCCGGAGCTGCCGCCGTTAATCAGTGAGTATCTATCAGGTGCGGCCTGGAGTTTGCCTTTTGTAGCATTGGTTATGGCTGCGCGTAATGTTTGTGAGGCAACAGGTCTGACACGGCCTGTATTGCTGGTGACCGCTCTTGGGCTTGTGATTAATGCTGTGGGCAGTACCATTCTCGGACTGGGGTTGTTCGGGGTTCCTGCGCTTGGACTTTTCGGTATTGGTATTTCAACAACTATCGTTAATGCCTTTATGGCTCTTGTGCTTTTTTCATTGCTTCGCGGTGAGCGTTTTAAACGGTTTGAAATTTTTGCATCTATCGAGAGGCCTGATTGGACTTACCTAAAACCCATGTTGAGTCTGTCAATACCTATATACCTTGGTATGCTTTTCGAGGCGGGGCTTTTCATTGCGACATCCGTGCAAATGGGCATGATCGGCCTGATTGAGGCGGGAGCACATCAGGTCGCCATAAGCGCATCGGCTCTCTGTTACATGCTGCCTCTGGGGATGTCCTTTGCACTGACTGCAAGAATTGGTCGGGCAGCTGGTCAGGGTTCAATGAACGCCATTCGCCTGCGTATTCTCAGTGGAGGCTTGCTGGTCCTGGCGATGGCTGTTGTAACTGTCTCGGCACTGGTGCTTTTCCGTTATCAGATTGCCACCCTGTACACGAGCGACCCGATACTAATCGAATTCGCAGCCAGTCTGTTGATACTAGGAGCTGTGTTTCAATTGTCCGATGGTGCCCAGGTTGTACTGATCGGTATGCTACGGGGCTTGCATGATACGCGTGTGCCCATGTTGATCAATGCTTTCTCCTATTGGGCAATAGCCTTCGGCATAGGTGTTTTCGCTGCACATGTTCTTGGGTATGGGGCACACGGTCTTTGGTTTGGATTGATAATCGGTTTAAGTGTGGCCTCCGTGCTACTTGCTCTTCGCCTGAGATGGAAGCTTAACTCCATGGATTTAGCTGCCGGGGCACCCATTAAAACAGCGGTATAGAAACTGCACTACTACACAACTGCACCATGCCTCCCGCCTTGCTTGTAAGCACTAAAAGGTTACAGGTAATCGTTGGCTAATCAGATAGAATATATAACACCTAATTACATCGAGAGACATGTCAGTGAGTGAGAAGAGAACAGCCGTCATTACCGGGTCTACCAGTGGCATCGGTTTGGGTATCGCCAGAGCATTGTCTGCCACTGGCACAAATATCGTACTCAACGGCATAGAGTCTCCCGATGAGGTACGGGACATTATCAGTCAGATAAAAAGTGAACATGGCGTGGAAGTCATGTACTGCAATGCCAATCTGATGAAGGCGGCAGGTGTCGATGAGCTTATGTCAAAGGCGAAATCAACTTTTGGAGCTGTAGATATCCTTGTAAACAACGCTGGAATTCAGTTTGTATCGCCAGTCGAGGATTTTCCTGACGATAAGTGGGAAGCCATCATAGCGCTGAATTTATCAGCAGCGTTCTATACCTGCAAGGCGGTGACTGCACACATGAAAGAACAAAAATGGGGGCGCATAGTCAACATTGCCTCAGCGCATGGTCTCGTGGCATCACCGTACAAATCAGCCTATGTGGCTGCCAAGCACGGGCTGATAGGTTTGACAAAATCGGTCGCACTCGAAGTCGCTGAATATGGAGTAACGGTCAATGCCATCTGTCCAGGTTATGTGTGGACACCGCTGGTTGAAAAGCAGATACCGGACACCGCAAAGGCGCGTGGTATGAGCGAAGAGGAGGTCAAGCGCGATGTACTACTTGCGGCTCAGCCCAACAAACGATTCGCAACCATTGAAGAGATTTCTGCCATGGCCATGTTTCTCGTCTCTGATAATGCCGCCTCTATAACAGGCAGCGCGCTATCGGTAGATGGCGGCTGGACCGCGCACTGATGAGCCCTCCCACCACGAAAGGCAAACAGACGGCGAGCAAGGAACCTTCGGCCAGTCCGATTAAACGTATCAACCTTGCGTTGCAAGGCGGTGGCTCGCATGGTGCCTTTACCTGGGGTGTGCTGGATCGTCTGTTGGAAGAGCCCTCGTTACACATCGATTCCATTTCTGGAACCTCTGCTGGCGCCATGAATGCCGTGGTGCTTGCGGATGGTTTCACTCGTGGCAATGTAAAAGGCAGAGCGGCAGCCTCGCTTTGCGCACGCCAAAAGCTTGAAAAATTCTGGCGTGCGGTCAGCGGAGCGGCACAGGGTAGTGTTGTTCAGCGCACACCGATCAACCGGCTACTGGGTAACTGGAGCATGAATGGGTCCTGGGGATATCACTTCAGCGAGTCAGTAAGCCGTCTGTTTTCGCCGTACGAAACCAACCCCTTGAATATTAACCCACTAAAGAATCTGCTGGAGTCTGTGGTCGACTTTGATAACGTAAATCAATGCAATGATATCAAGCTGTTCATCTCCGCCACAAATGTGCACACTGGGCGGGTCAAGGTGTTCGATAGCCATAACCTGAGCTCTGATATTGTTTTGGCTTCTGCCTGTTTGCCACAAGTTTTTCAGGCTGTCGAGATAGATGGAATACCCTATTGGGATGGTGGCTACATGGGTAATCCTTCGTTGTTTCCATTCAGAGATCATACGGTTACTGCTGATATCGTTGTGGTGCAGATTAATCCTGTTGAGCGTATAGGCGTTCCAAGGACAACGCAGGAAATCCAGAACCGTCTCAACGAAATAAATTTCAATTCCAGTCTCCTGAAAGAGCTTCGAGCCATTGATTTTGTGACACGACTTCTGGATGAGGGTAAGCTTGACGAGCAGCATTACAGGCGTGAGCGTATACATATCATTGAAAATCAGGATGAACTCATACCGCTGGGTGCATCATCTAAAATCAATGCAGAATGGAAATTTCTGCAGCACTTACGCGACGTCGGACGTGACACTGCAGATCGCTGGATAGGTGAGAATTTTGACCAGATTGGCGTTGCCAGCACTGTGGATTTGCCGGCCATGTTCAATGGTACTGGCCCATCGGGTGAATCAACCGACCGCAAAGCCTCATAGCTGGTCAGGCATTCGAAGTCCAAGCAGCTATGGATCGCCCAAGGTTCTCTTGCCAGAAGATGAACCAATGGTAGTTTGAGCGACGGGCACGAAGATAAACTCTCCAGCCTGATGTCCAGCATATTGAATGGGAGCGTATTGAGGTATTTGCTTTACGTTTAGTTGAGCGGCAGCTGCTGCCACTCGTTGCTGAAGCTCAAAGAATAATTCATAGGTTTCCAGAACCTCCGTATTATGATCCAATGCGTTGATAAGCTCAGTGGCGAAAATCGAGTGACGTGCATTGCCTGAGTTGTCCCGTAGTGGGTGATTGCTACCAGAGCTCAGCACGGTTCTGACACGTGATTGCGACACAGCGCCAAGCCATTTCAAGCGTAGTTCTGCGCTGACGCCTGACAGCGGCCTGGCTATTGATGATCGAGTAAGAGAGCCTGAATAGCAGGAATCTGCAATAACCAGTACGTGTTTGGCCTTCATCGTATCAATCATGTCGGTAATGGCACTATTGGCGATCCAGCGATCCTTGTTGTTGGTATCAGCATCAACGGGCAGCCAGTAGCCGCGCCCGCTTAGCGAATCCTGTTCGCCATGACCTGCATAGTAGATCACCAGATTGTCCTGTTCACCCAAGGTTGCACGCAGACGTTCCATTGCGCCAAGGAGGGTTTTCTGATCGGCATCAAGCAGAAGCACAGTATTAAATCCATATTTTTTTCGAAGAATATTCTCTATCGCTATGGCATCATCGCTGGCAGTTGTAAGTTTCTTCAGAGATTGGTAGTTATTGTTGCCAATAATCAAAGCGTGATATTTGCCAAGCTCTACACTTTTGAGAGCTAGTCTGTGGTTCGCCAGAGCTTCTTGAGTGTTGGATGGCGCTATTGTGTTTTTCAAGGATATTGCGGTGGGTTGAGGTATCGAAAGCTGGAGTCGTGTACTGGCGCCCTTGTCATCCACGGCAAAAAATTCCAGAACTTTTCCGCTATGAGCTTGTGTATTGAATCGGAACATACCAGCTGGAGTGACGGAGTGGTCAAACCCGTTAATACGAAATGCAAATAGGGATTCTACTGGCTCTACCTTGCCAATCATATCCATCGGGATTTGGTGTCCTTGTGTGAGCGTGGGTGAGCCTTGTGTAATCATTACCGGAGGATCGATGATGTTTATTGAAGGTCCGGTAGGCTGTGCTATGGCTGTTTGCTCAACAGAAACGGGTTGCATATTGGCTTGTTTGACAGTGAGGCTGCTCTGTAATGCTTCTATCTGAGTTGTCATTTCTTCAAGTTCGTTCTCGCGATTGTGCAGAGTGTCCTGTATTTCAGTCATCCTTTTTGCATCGTCAGCCTGCTGCGCTGAATAGCGCTTTTTTTGATCGTTTTTCTCATTTTTCAAAGCCTTGAACGATGCCTCTTTTTCAGTCAGTAGCTGTTCGTAGCGCGTAACGGCCGCTTGGCGTTTCTGTTCAATCTGGTTTATGTTTTCGCTTTGTTGTGCAATCTTGTTGATTAGCGCTGCTACCTCATTTTTTGCAGCACTTGCATCAAATGAAAGTTCCTGCATTTTCTGTTTGTTCTCGTGTTCAATTAAAGCAATATTTTCAGTCAGCAATAAAGACTCGTTTTTCGCTTTCTGCAGACTATCCGCAGCTGCGGCAGAGAGTTTGTCATGAGTATCAAGATGCTTATCCAGTTTTTCGATTATGCGGCGATGGCTTTGCAGTTTCTGATGTGACAGGTCCAGTGAATCTTCGTACATTGTCAGTTGTTTCCGAAGTGCGGTGTTTGTATCGTTACGAGAGTCCAGTTGAGCCTGTAATGTCTGCTTCTGAACGACTGCGCGGTCCAACTGTGATTCATACTCCACAAGCTCTTTCGCATGCTCCTTGAGTCGGATTTGTTCAAGGGCTGTTCCGGTTGATTCTGTTTTATTTAAATTACTGTTTACAATAGATTCCCGAAGTTTCAGAACCTCATTCTCGCTCAAACGCAATTGGGCTTTGCGTGTACGCAACTGATCTCGTCCGGCCAGAATTTCAGATTGCAGCACCTGTGTTTCCATTTGCAGGCGTGCATTTTGCTGACGGATCACTCGCCGATTTGTAATTTCAATTGATGATACAAATTCAAGTTCTGCAGCTGTAAATCCGGAGGCTTGTCGATACAAATTCAAGGCTTTCGTCAGATCCCGCTTCACACCTAATCCGGATTCGTACAAATATCCCAGATTGATTTGAGCTCGTGAATAGTTCTGATAGACAGCGCGCTGATACCAACTGGCCGCAAGCTCAAAGCTTGCACGTGTGCCAAGACCCTTTTCATAGATCTCGCCGACATAGGTTTGTGCCTCCGGGTCGCCATCTTCTGCCAAAGGTAGCCAGACGGCGAGAGCGCTTTTAAAGTCTGCCCGATCGTAGGCAATGTACTCCCCACCGCGTAACGCGCAATTAGCGCCAGAGGTGCGAATTGCCCGTCGCTGTGCAATGTAGGTCAAGCGTGTTCCAAGTTGCCTGACTTGCGGTGGTAACAGACAATCCACAGTCAACAGGTCTTGCGCATTGTTGCCTGAATAGTCTACGGATTTGTCAGGCGTACTTTGGCAAGCGCTCATCAGTAGACAAAGTGTTAGTGGCAAACACCGTCGTAAGTACTGGCAAATGGTCGTTAGTAGTTCTTGAGCCATCGTGTAAAAAAACATGCTTGTGTCAGGAAATTTGCTGCCCAAGTGCCACTATTGCGTTATTCGTGCCGAATAATTATACGTAACGCCTTAGCGTTACTCCTGAGTTCGATAGGAATTGATCGTCTGTTTCTACTTGCTTTTGATCTGACAACCCTTGCTGCCTTATCGATGTCCTGATACATTGAGGTCAGGTCAGGTCAGGTCAGGTCAGGTCAGGTCGGGTCAGGTCAGGTCAGGTCAGGGTATATCAGTGGTTGCCAGACGAATCTGCTCCAGCGAATCACGGATTTGCTGGTTACATGGATCAACAAGCAACGCAAGGGCATATGCATCCAGCGCATTTGCCCCAGGCGGGTGAGCAAGCCTTCCTACTTCCCGGTGTACGCTGGCAAGCTGTAGCAGAGAGTCGCGTTCGCGCGTCTGGGGTAGTGTCAGTTCTGTGCATTGCACACTGGCATTGCCTGGCTTCTGATCGGTTTGGGTGTAGAGGAAGAGCATTGAGCCTGCCAGTAATACAAGAATACCGAGCGTTGCAGCTAGCACGGTTGATGACTGCGTCTCTTTTGATGTGCGCTGTTTGTCTGCATCGCCTTGAAATTTTTTATCTGGATCTATGGCTGTCCTCACAGTAAGGCCTGTACCTGAGTGCAGATCATGCAATAGCGCGTCAGCAGACTGATAACGCTCGTTCACCTTCTTTGCCATTAGTTTGTTAAGGATGGGTTGGTAGCGTGCGTATTTCGTTGAAAGCTGCGGTACCGGCTCATTCAGGTGTTTCAGCATCAATGCCATTGGGTCGGCAGAGTCATAGGGAGGATGGTGTGCTAGAACCTCGAATAGCACCACTCCTAAACTGTAAAGATCTGAACGTGCATCAATGTTCGGATCACCGCGGCACTGCTCAGGACTCATGTACTTGGCAGTGCCAACTATAGTTCCGTACTGTGTAAGTTGTGTGTGCCGATTATCCAGTTGTGCAACACCAAAATCGGACAACACCGCGTCACCTGTTTCAGTAAACAGAATATTCGCAGGCTTGATATCGCGATGCACGAAACCTTTCTGATGGACATATGAAAGAGCGCTGGCAAGGTTGTGTAAAAGTTGATCAGATTCCGATGATAGGTCAATGGACTCTATCTGCTGCTTGAGGTTGGGCCCTGGCAGATACTGCATCGATATGTAGTACGTTTTATCCACGTGTGCCACATCGTGGATGGTAATGATGTTTGGATGATCGCTGAGAGAGGCTGTATCTCTAGCCTCTCTTAAGAAGCGTGTACAGAATTCCTCGTCGCCGAGTAACAGGGGATCCATGACTTTCAGCGCGACATCTCGCTGCAGGGCGTGTTGTTGTGCCAGATAAACGGTTGCAAATCCGCCTTTGCCGACAACGTGTTTTAACGTGTAACCCGTTATGACAGGTACTGATGTGTCAGTCATGTCGACGGACAAATCGTGACGCTACGTTGTTCGAATGCCTGGTCATGCCTCAGTAGGTATGCGGCACTTTCTTATGCCTCGTGTACCATGAATGCAGATTACGTACCGTCAAAGCAGGTAGTCTTAACGAAAAGGGCTCTTCAGCTGTCAACGTGATTGCTAATGAGAAATAAGTCGGCTTATTTACCCTGATTGCTGCCAAGCAGTCCAGCTCTGACCTCAGGCTCAGAGACGTTTTCACCCAGCCAGATGCCGAAAAATGCTCGCGTGAAGTCTTCGTCTTCGATAATACCAATGCTATCGTTATCGAAATAGAAGGAGGTAAAGCCTTGCTCTGTGCGCACACCGGTAATGGTGGTTCCTTCTGTAACGTCTGGAATAATCGCAAGTAACGCCCTCTCCCAGCGCGAAAGCTGTTCAGGAGATGCAGAATGCTTCTGTTGCTGAATCTCTTCCATGCTTTTCTCCACTATCTTCTGTCCATCGAGTGATCGCAAATAGCGTAAGGACAGTGCAAATGGTTTGGTAGGGTCATAGCTTCCGGTAGATGAATACAGGCTGGCATCGAAGACATTCCAGAACATGTACTTCAGACGCGCTTCGCCAACCAGTTTGGGCTCTTCCAGGTAGGCAGCAATGTTGGAGGGTGTCGCCACTGCCTGCATGCAAATTACGCAAGATATTACGATGGAAAGAATGATTTGCCTGAATAGACGCATAGTTGCTCTGACTTGTTGCACCAGGGATGGTTTTCGGTTCACGAGCCCTTCAGGGCAATTTCCCCCGGATTCTGGTCTAATACGAGCTTTATCGATCTTCGATCATAAAGTCACAGTGTTTTCCGGCTGATTCGAGTAGCCGTTCGCATTTGGTGTGTGCCAGCTTACTGCAGCTCCAACCTGTTTTGCAGCGTAAAAATAATTTATTTATCGTGCGAACGTTTGGTCCGAGGTTTTGATGGTAGCGTTGTGCACACGTCAGGTTTTTATCGCTATCGCCGGGGTTTCTACGTATGTTCAGAATTGCACCTTCTATACTCTCCGCAGATTTTGCCAACCTTGGTCGTGATGTCAAAGCGGTTATTGATGCAGGCGCTGACTGGATTCACTTTGACGTTATGGACAATCATTATGTGCCTAACCTTAGCATTGGCCCGGCCGTGGCGGCAGCGATCAAGCCATACTGTGTAAGCTCTGATGGCGCTACTGTGCCGTTGGATGTGCATCTGATGGTGCAACCAGTCGATGAAATTGCCGTAGCCTTTGCCAAGGCTGGTGCGGATTTAATCACCTTTCATCCCGATGCTGAACGGCACGTTGACCGTACCTTGCAACTGATCCGTGATCAAGGGTGTCAGGCAGGGCTTGTATTTAATCCTGCCATGTCTCTGGGCGTGCTCGAATGGGCGATTGACAAGGTCGACATTATTCTTTTAATGAGTGTGAATCCGGGGTTCGGTGGGCAGAGTTTTATTGAATCAACCTATCGAAAGATTGAACGCGTCCGCCAATTGATCGACAGTACAGGACGTGATATTCGGCTGGAAGTAGATGGGGGTATAAAGCCTGACAACATCGCTCGGGTGGCCTCGGCAGGAGCAGATACGTTTGTCGCAGGCAGTGCCGTTTTTAATGAGCCCAATTACAAGTATGTTATCGAGCAGATGCGAGGTAGTCTTGATCAGCTTGCAAAAGGCTGATTTCTCTCCAGGTGGCTGCGGCTCTGACAGGATTAATCCGTCAAGTTGTAGTCAGGGTTATTTATGCCTTGAGTGCCGGGCTGTAAACGGTAGCGCATAACCTTGCGAGCTGCAGTTGCTAAAAATCTTGTCGCTAACGTTGTATCTGGAGTAGCAGGTTTATAGCAATGCGACGAGTCGGAATTTCATTTTAAATAAATCTGGCTTTATTCTTGACCATTATGACTGCGTTGATGTTTCTTGTAATTGTTATGTGATCGCTGAGATGTCCGGCAGTATGCGTACTAAGGTTCAGGGTATTGGCGTTATCGAAAGTAGCGCCTCACAAGCATCACGCGTCGCCAACGAGGCGGTAGATATCGGACAAAAAACGATGCAACCATGCGTATTCTATCCAGCTAATCTGTTGATATTGGCAATGTCCATCAAGTTGATCAACTCGGTCGCAGAGCAGACCAACCTTCTAGCCCTCAACGCCACGATAGAAGCTGCCAGAGCAGGGAATGCGGGAAAAGGCTTTGCTGTTGTTGCCAACGAGGTAAAAGAGCTCGCCAAAGAGACTATTAAAGCCACTGAGGAGATTCAGCGTCGTATTGACGCTATTCGCGGCGACACAGATCATGCGGTTGATGCGATAGGCAATATTAATAATATCTTGTCGCAAATCAATGAGATTCAACTGAGTATCAGCGACTCTTTAAAAGAGCAGTCCAGTTCGGCCGATGGCATTATGAGGTTAGTCACTTCAACACTGGATGGCAACATGGAAGTCAGTGATCTTGTTAAACAAGTCAATGAACGTCAGACGGGCGCACAAGCCTCTGCCTCAGCGATACATGAGGCTTCAAAGTTATTGAAGGAGAGCGCTTCGGGAAGTCTGGAGTTGACTGCGCGATACGCAAGTTAGATTGCGTTATTTTATTGGCCACGAACGAACACTGGAAACGCCGTATTGATACCGCCACTATTTGAGGTGTATCCCTGAATCATGAACCCCAGTCCGGAGGGGCCTTCAAACGGTTGGGCGTTTTTGTCCGAGCTTTGCCGATAGGCATTGACCACAGCATCCATGACGTCGTCTCGTGACATGGAGTCGGGGAAAAAGCTGGAAAATTTCTCTTTCCACTGATCGCCATCGCGAATTTCTATTGAGGCGGTATAGACTCCGGAAGGATTTGGCTTGTCGCGTACCGAGACTACACGAGCATTGGCTGGATCGTTACCACCGGGTCGTGAGTGAAACCCGACAGGTTTTCCCCGGCGATTAATCTCGCCTTCAAAAACATGCCACAGGTTGATGTTCGGATCGGTTTTAGACCATTGCGCATAGTCTGGCTCCTGATGCGCCCCCGAGTTTGACGAGCTACCAGAGTTGTTTGAGTTGGCATTGTTGTTGCCCGTACTGGATACCGAACTGCTCGTTCCTTGCGTCAGGCCCTTCAGGTCGATTCCAAACTGGTCCAGATTGACGCCTAATCCGACCAGTACTAATGCTACAACGGGGATCAAGCGTTTGTACTTGTACAGTTTGTGCATGTTCAAGAGACTGGCAGTCCTGTTAATGGGAAAGTAAACAAAAGAGGGTAGTGATTCTATCTTTGTTTCATGGCAGACAGTAAACAGTCTGTTTCGCCATTATAATGACATGCACAGCAATATGCTGAATTGTCCCGACTGGTGAGACTTACCGATGGCAAACCGGCAATCTGATTGCCTCCTATTGAATTGACCGCGCCTTTTTTGATTTCTGCCGTTGCGGGGTACACCCCTGCATGCCTTTGAGCAGGTACGATGATGCCTGAGTGATTGCGCGGTGTCTCGGACAGGCTCCTTGGCAGGTCGCGTTCCAATTTTTTTCAGAGTTATCCTGCAAGGTCGTATTCGACGACCTGTGCAGCCGATTCGTTCATTCCACTTGTGTATCTTCATGTCTTCCGGCTCATCTCCTGACAAGCTAGATCCCTCATCGGCGAAGACCCATCCAGACAACTCACACAATGATGCGGGCTCTGATGTGGTTAGAGTGCCAAGAGCCGTACTGGCAGCCTATGGATCGCTGGCATTTCCATTGGCAGCCGCATTCATTGCCTTGCAAGTGATTGTTCCCACCTTTTATGCAGAAAACACAATGCTTAGCCTGACGGCTATTGGCGGTATTTTGCTACTGGCGCGGTTATGCGACACCATCACCGACCCTCTCGTCGGCTACTGGTCTGACCAAAGCACTTCCCGGTTTGGCAGGCGTAAGCAATTCGTGGTGGTGGCCGCGCCACTGATAGGCCTATCGGTCTGGTTTCTGTTTAATCCTGTGAGCGATGCCGGTGGTGGTTACTTGTTATTCTGGACTATCGCAATCTATGTTGCCGGTACACTATCTATCGTACCTGCCAGTGCCTGGGCGGCAGAGATTTCACCTGATTACAATCAGCGTAGTCTTATCACTGGCATCCGTGTCGCGTTTGGTCTTGCGGGAACACTGGCAGCGTTAATTGTTCCAGCAGTACTCACTGGTGACAAGGCAGATGATCTGGGCAACACGCTTTACATCATAACCGTGCTTGTTCTGGTAGCGCTTGTTGTAACAACGCTTTGGGCAGCTATTAGCGTGCCTGACACTGCAAAAACCGTGTTGCCGCCAAATTCAGTCACTGCCGCCTGGCAGTTGTTGAAAGCCCCCAACCCGTTTCGGCAGTTACTGGTCAGCTTTTTGTTTAATGCTGTAGGCAATGCAATACCGGCCACCTTGTTTCTTCTGTATGTCACGCACGTGTTAGGTGATGCATCGCTTGCTGGCCTCTTTCTGTTCATCTACTTTGTCTGTGCAGCCGCGGCCGTGCCTGTCTGGGTTGCTCTATCCCGACGCTTCGGCAAGCATCGTACCTGGTCGTCCGCAATGATTATGGCCTGCCTGTTCTTTTTATGGACGCCATTTCTCAATGCAGACACGGTGTTGTGGTTCTACGTGATCGTAGTGGCAACAGGCTTTACAACCGGGGCAGACCTTGCGCTTCCCAGTGCTATCAATGCAGACGTCATTGAATGGGATGCTCTGGAAACGGGATACACACGCCCGGGGTTATTTTTCGCACTTTGGGGAACTGCCACCAAGCTCTCGTATGCATTGGCTGTCGGTATTGCTTTTCCATTGCTGGATCTGGCGGGATTTTCTGCAACTGCCCAGAACACCGGCAGCTCCTTGGGCTGGTTGGCATTACTCTACGGAGCGCCCTGTATCGTCTTTAAACTCGTCGCCATCTGGACCATGCGTGGTTACCCTATTACTGAGGCTGTACACGCGGATATTCGAACGCAGCTCAAGCGGCGTCAGACCGAAACCCCAACGACTTAAGCGAATGTGAGAGGGCAGGCTAGAATCGCTCTGGCCGGACAATGTCGCAATCGGATACAGAGACTATGCCCAGATGTTTTTCAACGATGCTAAAGGCAATGTCAAGAATAGGATCAACGTTTTCCTCTCTGACAATGCAAAGAACATGAACCATGCCGCCGGCGGATGAGATTTGACCATCCACAGTCCACGGTCCGCTTCGTCCAGAGCCGCCGAGCACCGGCAACAAGGTATATCCCGAAACACCCCCAGCATCCAGGGCTTTAGTGAGCCGCGACTTCATGGGAGCTTCGATGATGATTTCTACGCGTTTGGCTTTGTGTACATTCATGGCGTGGGCCCTCAGGAATAGAGTGCGCTACTGGCTGCAAGATACAATGGTATGCCGAGCGTAAGGTTAAATGGAAAGGTAATGCCCAGCGATAATGTCAGATAGATACCGGCATTGGCTTCGGGAAGCGCTACGCGCATGGCTGCAGGAACCGCAATGTACGAGGCAGACGCCGACAGAACCATTAGCAGGACTGCGCCGCCTTCAGATAGACCGAGCATCAAAGCCAAGGTGAGGCCTATCATTGATCCAATCACTGGCATGAGAACGCCGAAAGCGACGAGCCCTCGAGAAATGAGCTTATAGCTTTGTAACAGACTACGACCCGCCACCAGACCAATATCAAGAAGAAACAGACACAGAACGCCCTTGAACGGTGCCACGATAAAACTCTCGACATCTTTCATACCTTCAGCGCCAGTGAGTAAGCCAATAATAAAAGCACCTATGAGCAGAACAATAGAGCCGTTGAGAAGAATTTCGCGCCACATTCCCGCCTTCATCCGCGAGTCACTGTCGCCGCGCGATGCCAGCCACAACGCCGTAACGATGGCTGGTGCTTCCATGGCCGCGGCAACGGCTACCATGTAGCCTTCGGCATCAATACCGTATAGCTCCAGAGCGGAGGTTGCTGCGACAAAAGTAACAATGGATATCGACCCATAGTGCCCGGCAACAGCGGCAGCATTAAGATTGTCCAGCCCGGTCATGATTTTTAACAGAGCAAAGGCGAGCAGAGGCAGTAACAGTGATAACAAGGATCCGACAATCAAAGCCATGAGTACGCCAACATCGAACTCATTGCTGGATACGCTGACTCCTCCTTTGAAGCCGATGGCAAATAACAGGTATAGCGACAAGCCTTTTGCCATCGCTTCGGGGATGGTCAGATCCGAACGCACAATAGCTGCAAAGAAGCCGAGTACAAAGGACAGGATGATCGGCGATAATAGATTATTACCAGCAGATGCCAGAATATCGTTCATTAGTGCTGACAGTCAGGTTCCAGGTTAGCGTAAGCAAACAAGGTGGCGCTTACAAAGTCACTCCTATGTTACTCGATGCCACATCATAAAGTGACTTCTTGACTTTGAGTTTGACGTTCAATATGAAACTTGCTGCTCTGCATCGGTCGGGTCACTTGCCGAGAACAGATCCATGATGTCGTCAGCGGTCAGGCTCTGCATTGCAGCACCTTCGGTCTGGTTGATGGTCTGATCAGCCAGCAATTGCTTTTGGGCCTGCATGGCCATGATCTTCTCTTCAACGGTATTGCTGGCGACCAGTTTGTAAATGAACACTGGCTTGTTCTGACCAATGCGATGAGCCCGATCACTTGCCTGATTCTCTACGGCAGGGTTCCACCATGGGTCGTAGTGAATGACGGTATCTGCGGCAGTCAGATTTAATCCGGTACCACCTGCCTTGAGACTGATAAGGAAGAGTGGAATGTCGCCGTGCTGAAACGAGTCAATGACATCATCGCGTTTGCGCGTGCGGCCAGTGAGCTTGGCGTAGCGAATATTGCGCTTGTTAAGCTCCAGCTCTATAAGACCGAGCATTTCAGTGAACTGTGAGAACAACAGAATCTTTTTGCCTTCGCTGATCAACTCATCAAGCATTGACAGAAGGAGGTCGGTTTTGGCGGATTCGTTGATGCCACGTGCACTGTCGAGCTTCACGAGAGCTGGATGACAGCACGTCTGGCGCAGCTTGAGCAAAGCGTCGAGCATCTCGATATGACTACGGGCAAGCCCGCGCTCAGCCAGCAAGGCGCGCACACGTTGCTCCATGCTGATACGAATACTTTCGTAAAGGCGTGCCTGTTCCGGTTCGAGTGACACCTCGCGGACTATTTCTGTTTTAGGCGGCAACTCGGTAGCAACCTGTTCTTTACGCCGACGCAACAGGAACGGGCGAATTAGCGCGGAGAGTCGTTGCTGGCGATCTGTGCTGCCATGGTTTTCAATCGGGGTACGAAAGTAACGGTTGAAATGTTTGCGGGTTCCCAGAAAGCCTGGCATAAGAAAATCGAATTGCGACCACAATTCGCCAAGATGATTTTCCAGTGGCGTACCTGTCAGGCAAATACGACGATCAACGTCCAGTGTCTTGAGTGCCTGAGTAACTTTGGCTGTGGGGTTTTTAATCGCCTGCGCCTCATCCAGGACAACACAACCAAACTGATAGTTAGCCAATAGCGCAATATCCCGTGTCACCAAAGCGTAGCTGGTGATAACAATATCGATACGTTCGGCCGTGAGATCCCCCAGTTTGCGTTGGGTACCGTGCCAGATATGCGTACTTAGATCGGGCGTGAATCGCGCGGCTTCGCGTTTCCAGTTACCCAGAAGGCTGGTCGGGGCAACGATTAGCGTTGGCTTGGTAAGTCGACCCAGGTCGCGTTCCTGTTGAATATGTCCCAGAGTTTGCAGGGTTTTACCCAAACCCATGTCATCAGCCAGAATCCCGTTAAATCCGAACTCGGCGAGAAATCCCAGCCATGCCATGCCATCGAGTTGATAAGGGCGCAGGCTGGCAATCACGTTGGCAGGCGGATCGCTGCGCTCGATACCTTCAAATTTTCTCAAGCGTTCAGCAAGATCGAACACGTTGCCAGCGTCATGCCATGCCACATCGACACCTTGTTGTTGCCAATGCTCTTCTAATGTTTCAAGCGTGGCTGCGCGTTGTCGTGGCACTCGCAAGCTGTCCGTCCTGGTGGGGTCGTCGTAGAGCTCCATCAGCGTATCGGCAACCGGTTTGAACAACTCGGGTGCCACTTCCAGCCATTGCCCGTCGTCTGCCTGCAGTAAGATCGAACTGTCACGTGAGTCGCCCTGTAACCAGTCAATGACCAGCGGTAGTAAATCGAACTGTTGCGAACCGTGCTTAAGCTTGAGTGCCATATCAAACCAGTTGGAGGTGGTTTCGCTGACAGTCGCTTCAATATGTGTCACCGACTGAAAACTCAAATCGAACGGTTCGCGCACCTGAACATCCCAGCCGCGACTTTGCAGCTCGTCGCGTGCATTCAGAAGCTCACGCCATACGCGGGCCATACGTTGCACATCGTTGCTACGCGGCTGCCGGTCAGCGCGGGAGTAGAAGTTGTCGTCGCCCTTCTGCGCCTGTTCCATGTCAGGAAAATGCTTGCTGAATTCCACCGCGTAACGGATTTCGGCCTGCAGATCTCGCTTCAGGACCAGCGGGCTACCATCGGCAGTCTTGCCCTCCAGGGTCGCATCTGCCTCCATGCCATCGAAAGGCAGCACGTAGTCAGCGTAGCGAAATTTAATCGAAGCAAAGAAATCACGAATATCCGGGCTTTCCTCGCGAGTTTGCAGAACCAGGATTGGTTTGGGTGTTTCATCAATGCGTACAAAGTTGGGTGCTGAGGGTAGCGGAAATGAGGTGTCTGGTAATCGCGACGCTAGGTAATTACTAACCGCCTGCGCATGGGCCGCCGGCAATGGAGGTGCCTCAATAAACTGAGCCAGCAGAGCTACCGATGGCGTGTTCTCCAATTGTCCTGCATTAAGCTCATCAACATTTATATACCACGGAGGATCGCTGGGAATAAGTTGCCAGTTACTCGCGCCGGGTAATGTGGTGCTGAGCAAGAATTCGTCGGCCGCGTTTTTGCTCCAGTCGAATTGCAGCGACAAGGCCTCGCTTCGGCCAAGTGCCTTCTCTCTATCCGGACCCCAGTAACAGCGACCACATTCGATGAGTTTATTCATCAGAAGATGCCCGATATCGCCCTCGACGGTGAGCTCGCGGTAGGAGAGCTCGGTTTGTTTGCCAACAGCAAGCTCCAATATGGCGCGATCTGACTGCAGTACCCAATCCGGGTGATAGTAGTGCCCGTTATAGCGATAGGGTGTTTCTTTGCCGTAGCCACCACGCTTGAGTAGTCGGCTTTGCAGAATCTGCAAGGTTATTCCGGTCTCGCTTTGGGTGAGCGGTGTGCTGTCGAGTTGATAGAACATCAGCGGCTCTCCCAGCTCGTGATGTTCCTGACTGGGTGCCGACTTGCGACCGTGTTCCACCATTTTCTGAAGCCAGCGATTAACCTTGCGAAGCGCTTGATCGTCGGGTGTTGGTGTGGCTGTCTGGCGCTCTATCCAACTCAAGAGCGAGGCTGCAACGTGCTTGCAGTTGAAGCGGGCAGGGCATGAGCATTCGCCATCAAAGCGATGCGGTGCGATGGTGATACGAGCGTGAAAGGGATCGGCGTCAGCGTCTTGAATGACCGCTGACAAAACATTACCTTCCGGTATCCAATCAAGCTCCTGCACAGCCCCGCTGGTCTTGTAGACCTGTCCACGAGAGGTCGCCACCGATCCGCAGAGGTCGATAACATCGTCGAAATTAAGTACGCGAGGCTGATTATTCACCGAACGATTGTACCTGCAACAGACGTCCGGTTTGTCCTCGAGTCGAAACTTTTGGCGCACTTACTAACAATTATGGTCATGAATAATCCAGGCAAGGGTCAATCAACTTGATGCAGTGACGGATGTCTATGCAAGCTTTGCAGCAGGAGGTGGCCTGGTCCATTGATATCTTCGGGTGTAACACCGTACATCTGTCGGGCACTGTCTGGACCGACATCGCGTAGTAGGATACCGACCCAATGATTTTTCGGCGCAACCTCCAGAAGATGTTTTGCGGGCCTTTTATCAAACTGAACCAAACCAGAGCGCTTAACACGGCCGAGGATTGTGATCGATCTCTAGCCTTTGCAATGCTTTCTCATTGGTAAGGCTGCCAGGCTCACCTAACAGTGATTGGTGCCGTTAATTATCTCCAAGATATCCACCTAGAGATACCCATGAGAAAAAGACAACTTCAACAATTCGCTGTTGCTGCCAGCCTGGCCATTGCGCTGAGTGCTTGCGGCAGTAAGGAGCCAAGACCCAGTTCAGAGCTTGCTCTAGCAGGTTCAGCTTTACAGGATGCTGAACTTTCGGGCGCCAGAGAGTACGCACCGATAGAGCTGCGGATTGCTCGGGAGAAAAAGGCGGCGGCCGATAAGGCAGTGGCCGAAAAGCGATATACAGCAGCTCGTTATTTGACTATCGAGGCGCGTGCCGATGCAGAGCTCGCCCGAGCATCTGCCGATGCCCAGAAAACCAGACGTGAGCTTGAACGGGCACAGAACAACATCGAATTGCTGGGTGACGATGTCGTCCCTGCCAGCAATGCTAAATAATCAATTAGAGGGAGCTTCAGATATGAAAAAAATCAATTGCAGCGCTTGGGTGGCCGTCGGCGCACTTTGCCTCGGTCTGACGGCTTGTGGTAGCGCGCCCAAAGAGATTGACCTGTTAGAACAGGCACGCGACGACTACACCGCAGCATCGCAGGACGTCATTGTAGTGAAACATGCGCCTGAAGTTCTCGACAAAGCTCGGGAAGCTCTCGCTGCTGGCGATGCGCGTTGGAAAGATGAAGACGATCAGTGGCTTGTAGAGCACTATGCTTACCTTACTCGACAACGTGTCAAAACTGCAGAGCTTATTGCCGAGCGACAAGAGACTGATCGGGAAATCGAGGGGATGGTTCACGAGCGTCGTAATCTGTCACTGCAGATGCGTGAAGCAGAGCTGAAAAAAGCCCGTCTGGAAGCCAGTAAATTGAAACGAGAAATGGCGGCCCTGCAGGCAGAACAAACAGATCGAGGCATGGTCTTGACATTAGGCGATGTGTTGTTTGATGTTAACAAGGCACAGCTTGCCCCCGGTGCTGCTCGTAACATTGCGAAAATTGCCTCTTTCATGCGCAACTACCCTGATAGCAAAGCGGTTATCGAAGGGCACACAGACAGTATGGGTGATGAAGACTACAACCTGGGCTTATCTCGTGATCGTGCGTTTGCGGTGCGTGATGCGCTGGTTAACGCTGGCATCAAAGCTAATCGTATGACAACCCAGGGTTTTGGCGAGACGTTGCCGGTGGCCAGTAACGATACCAATGTCGGACGTCAAGGTAACCGACGTGTGGAAATCATTTTCCCTGATGCAGACACTCAAGTATCAGAGTTTGACGAGGATTGATTGAGTTGTCAGATTTCTGCGCAGCATAAAGTTGCGCAGAACTGGCGGTAAAAACAGGGAAGCACGATGTCCGTGCCTGAGCTATTCATGAAATCCAATAGCGGCCCGGCGGAAAGTCGACTCGTCTACCGGAAGATTTTCGCCGGTAGATTTTCGATGGCGTCTTGCATGGTTCAGGCTAGCGCTGGTGGAGTGTCAAGAAACCGATTGATTGCAGCTGCCACAGGTTCTGGCGTGTCCATATGCAGATGATGATGGCCAGGTAAACTGATGAATTCAAGCTGTTCAATACAGTCCAGCCGTTCATCGGTTTTTTCACGACCTGTCAGATAGCCATTGTCGCCTAATATGGCAAGTGTAGGGCAAGCAATCGCTTTCAGAACTGCCTGCACTTGTTCCTCTGTTTGATATTGAGGAGATGCGTAACGCCAGCGTTTGTCAAATCGCCAGAGATAGCCTTCATCCGTTTTTCTCAGTTGCCTGTCTATAATTAGCTTGGCAGAGGCTGTGTGCATCCTGGTAGCGCCCAGGCGCACATCAATGGCAGATTGGGCGTCGGGGAATACTCTTGAGTTGAAGCGTTCATTATCTACTCTGTCATTAAATGCCTTGACCATACGCTCTGGAAGTTTGCTGGCATCCTCGCTCAGAGACCCACTGGCTTCAATCATAGTCAGGCTCTTAACGGCAGGTGGGTGTGCAACAGCCAATAGCGGAACCAGCCCGCCTCCCAGGGAGTGTCCGGTCAGGTGGCAATCAGTCCATCCGATCGCTGCAATAATACGGTACAGAAAATAGCTCAGCTCATGAAATTGATAGCCGCCTGACAGTGGTTCGCTGTAGCCATGGCCCGGCAGGTCAATGGCGACAAGATCGAATGCCGGAAGATAGGGCATTAACGGAATAAAACTATGGGCATTATCCAGCCAGCCATGAACACACAACATGCGCGGCTGATCGGTCGCATCTTTATCGCGTTGCCGGATACCGGCGACATCGATCCCATCGATCGTCAGCTTCACACTTTCCAACGCTGGTTTCATGAAATATTCTTTCCTGACTGCTGTAAAGCTTTGTCCAGTTTCAAGGTATATACCATTACCTCATGATCGTCCTTACTGGCTGCAGGCGTAAACCCCATTGATTTCATTAATCCTTGCATTGGTTTATTGCTACGCAGGACATCACCACGAAGTAAGTGCAGCCCCTGCGCACTTGCATGCTCAATGACCATCCGCATCAGTTGCGTTGCCAGCCCCTTGCCTTTATATTGATCACTGACGGTGACAGCGAATTCGCCAGTCAGTCGATTGCTACTAACCGTATATCGGCCAGAGCCCATGATAGCCTGCGATTGTCCTGGTTCACGTTCACCATCAATTGGATCTTGTGTGGCAACGAAGGCCATCTGGCGTCCGTAGTCGAGCTTGGTAAATTGTGCAACCATTTGCGGTGACAACTCGTTGATGGCATGCATGAAACGAAAAAAGCGCGACTCGGCAGACATCTGTCGAACCATGTCTTGTAATGGGCTGGCGTCTTCAGGGCGAATTGGCCGTAGTTGTATTCGCGAGCCATCTTTCAAGTCAATATCGCGTACCCATTGCCAGGGATACGGGTGGATGGCCAGATGTTTGTAGATTCCTTGCGAGGCAGATTGTTCGAGAACAACCTGAACATCCATTGCCATTGCGCCTTGTTCGCTGAGTAACAGCGGATTGATATCCAGGGAAAACACCTCCGGAAGCTCGCAGGCAATTTCTGATAGCCTGCGGAGTATGTCTGCCAGTGGACTACTGTCGATAGCTTGCGTGTGCCGAAAAGCACCCAGGTATAAACAAAACTCTGTATTGCCGAGAAGATCGTCTATTAAAAAGCGATTCAGAGGTGGCAGTTGTACGCGCCGTTTGTGCATGAGAGCGGTAAGATCGCCGCCAACCCCCAGCGATATCACAGGACCAAAAACCGGATCACGCGAAATAGACAATGCCATGGAACGAGTATTTGCCGGAGAATACATAGGCTCTACAAGCACACCGGAAAATTCGGCGTCTGGTCTTAGCATGCTCAGACGCTCGTTAACTAGATTCCATGCTCGTATTACCTCGTCATCTGATTCGATGTTTAGTTGGGTGCTGACAACTGATGCCTTATAGCTGATGTTCGCAGAGACAAGTTTCATGGCTATCGGATAGCCAATATCCTGCGCTAAATTAATAGCGTCTTTAAGCGTTGTGGCTCGTTGACTTGGCAGTACGGGTATGCCGAACAGCTCCATCAGAGCGCGTGTTCTTACAGGCCCCAGGACACGGTGTCCTTCTGATAACTGTGTTTGGACCATGGCTTTGGCGCGAGTGGTATCTGCCGGAGTTTTGCGGGAGGTGGGATTAGGTAGCTGCAGAAGTTGCTGCTGGCTGATGAAATACCGATGCAGAAAATCAAAACCATCTGTAGCGGCCTCTGGCGTTCTGAAGTTGGGAATGCCTGCGCGCGCCAAAGTCTCGCGAGCGTCAATGACACTGGCATCACCCATCCAGCAAGTAAGCAAGGGCTTTTTTATTGGCAGCGACTGGACAATGGTTTCTGCAACGAGCGTTGCATCATTGCGTGAATCGGGTACAAAAATAAGCAGTATTGCATCAACGTCAGAAATTGATTGAAGCGCCTCCAGGGCCACTCTGTATTGCTCGGCGATGTTCAGTGGATCACGAAGTAGTATCGGGTTATAGCCATCGATAGCTATTTTTTTGTTACTCCTTAGTCGGTCAAGTACATCGATATCGATGCGAGGTGCTTCAAATCCTTTTTCGACCATGCGTTCCAGCGCCATCATGGAAGGTGCTTTGGCATTACTGATAATTGCCAGACGATTACCTTTGACGCGGATACCGGTAGAGAGAATTCTAGCGGCGGCATACAGGTTGGAAAAGCTCTTGATACGCACCACACCTGCTCGGTTAAGTGCTGCCTGGAAAACCGCGTCTGAGCTATAGACTTGTCCGCTTCGGGTTAGCGCATCGCAATACTGCACACCTTCATTGGTTGATCGCATGAGTACGACGGGTTTTATTCGGGCTGTGGCGCTGAGTGCGCTCAGAAACGAACGCGTTGCATTAATGCGATCCACATAAACTATAACGGCTTTGGTGTGCCAGTCTTCTGCTAAAAGGTCCAGAAGGTCTGGCAAAGTGATATCGGTGTCGAGGCCTGTTGACAGCATTGCCGAGAATCCTACATTGCTCGATTCTGCCCAGTCCACCATCGCAGCGCCCAGAGCTGCGCTTTGGCTGATAATGGCAAGATTGCCTTTGCTAATGCGATTGCTGCTATAGGTTGCGTTCAGGCCGATATGTGGACGAATAAGACCTGCACAGTAAGGGCCCATCAAACGCATGCCAAGTCGTTGAGCGTAGCGGTGTAAGGCCTGCGCCTTATTGGCTCCCGACATGACGACGGCAACATGGATGCCTATTCTTGAACATTGCACCAGCGTCCGACGCAATATACGCGATGGTACGTTGATAATGGCAAGATCCGGCGTCTCAGGTAATGATTTGACCGAGGTGTGGCACTTATGATCGAGTACCGTGCCGTAGCGTGGGTTTACCAGAAAGAGCTTGCCTTGATAGCCGCCGTGCAGGAGATTCTCTGTTAGCTTGAGTCCGGGCGATCCCTCTCTGGTGCTTGCTCCAATGACCACCAGTGAGGTTGGGTTGAGCAGATTTTCAATCAGTAGCGTGGACATGAAGTCATATTACAGCAAGGTAGCGTTGATGCCGTTCGCGCCTTTACCTTGAACCTGTGAACCGATTGCTTGAATTGCTCCGACTTTGGCAGACTGGGGCCGATGGGAGGCAACAGTTGTTCAAGTTAACGCTCCGTGAGCTTTTTGCTGGCAACTGGTATCCTTGCATGCAAATCATACATTCAAACGGAGCATTCTGATGAGCACTGTCCTGATTTCCCATCGTGACTGCGTTCGGCATGAGATCAGTGAAGGGCATCCTGAATGCCCACAGCGCATCGATGCGATTAGCGATCAGTTGAAGAAACAGGAAATCTATGATTACCTGCAGCACCGGGATGCACCGCTGGCAACTCGAGAGCAATTGATGCTGGCTCATCCTGAGTCTTACGTTGCGCATATACATGATATGGCACCCAGCAGTGGCACGGCACAGCTTGATGCCGATACTGCCATGAATCAATATTCACTGGATGCCGGACTGCGTGCTGCAGGGGCTGGTGTCATGGCGGTGGATATGGTGTGCGGTGGCGAGGCAAAGAATGCTTTTTGCCTGACGCGCCCACCCGGGCACCATGCTGAACGAGCACAGGCCATGGGATTCTGTTTTTTCGGCAATATCGTTATTGCTGCCAGGCACGCTATAAAAAACCATAACCTGGAGCGAGTCGCTATTCTGGATTTCGATGTTCATCATGGCAATGGCACCGAAGACATTGTCGATGGCGATCCCAACATCCTGTTTTGTTCATCTTTTCAGCATCCTTTCTATCCTGGAAACTATCGACAGAACATCGATAATCAGCGCGTTAATGTGCCGTTGAAATCCGGCAGTAACAGTGCCGACTTTCGTCATGCCATTACGGCCAACTGGTTTCCAGCTCTGGAGGAATTCAAACCTCAAATGATTTTTGTCAGTGCAGGATTCGATGCTCACGCAGAGGACCCACTGGCAAACATATCTTTGCTCGATGATGACTTTGTATGGATAACCACACACATCATGGATTTCGCCGACCGTTTTTCAGATGGACGAATCGTATCTATTCTTGAGGGCGGTTACGCCCTGCCAGCACTTAGCCGATGTGCGAGCGCACATGTCAGAGGACTCATGCGCTTGTAGTGTGTGCGATGCGCTCATGCGCTGACAAATCTTTCGCCGTTTTTTTTGCATGATGCTGGCTGCTTCGTGCTCGGCATGGCAGATTGATGGTGATCAGCTCAGGCACAGTGCTGACGAGTGGTATCAAAGGCCATTTTTTCTTTTTTAAACACTCTTGTCGGCAAATTTGTAGTTTTGTAGTAATTGCTCTAACAAATTCGATGTGTTAACAATGTCGTTGGCCGCAGTAATCGTATCTCTGGCAGAAAGCATAGATTGTTCAGAAGAACTCAAGAGAACCGATATCCCTTCTTGCATTTTTTCGCTACTTCTTGCGGTTTGTGTAACCGTCTGACTTAACTCGCTGGATACCGTTGTCTGTTGGGTTAATGCAGTAGAAATGGTATGTTGAAATCTTGCGATTTTGTCAATGATTTCGCTGATGTTTTTTATTGATTTTACTGCGCTGGAACTTACCGTTTGTATGCTGGTAACACGTTTCGCTATCTCATCTGTGGCGGTAGCGGTTTGTTTTGCCAAGTCCTTGACTTCATTTGCCACCACTGCAAAACCTTTTCCTGCATCGCCAGCGCGAGCAGCTTCTATCGTTGCATTTAATGCAAGCAGGTTGGTTTGTTCCGCAATCGTGGTAATCAATTTTAGAACGTTGCCGATATCGGCGCTGGAGTGAAACAGTGTTTCAACAGTATTTGTTGCCTGTTCAGCAATGGCAACTGCCTCGGAGGCCACTTTATCTGCTTCAGATGTGTTATCCGAAATTTCGCAGATAGATGAACTCATTTGTACTGTTGCGCTGGCTGCGAACGTCATGAACTTGCTAACCACTTTTGTTTCTTCTGAAATACTCAAGGAGCTGGTACGTGAGGACAGGGCATGTTCGTCCATTACATGTGCAGTTGAGGACAGGATTGTTGAAGCTTTCGCAAGGTCGACAGAACGAACATGAATCTGCTGAAAATCGTGTTTGAGATGGCCAAGAAACTGGTTAACTGTGTCGGAAATCGTGTTGAATTCATCGATACTGCCTATCGGCACTGTCTGTTGAAGATCTCCGTCTGACACCGCGTTGAATACTTTATTCAGTTGCTGCACAAGATTCTTCAACTCAGCGGATTTTATGTTCTCATCCTCCTGCGCTGATTTTAATTCAGTCTTGCGCTTCAGCTCTTGTGTAACATCAGTCCATGAAATCAGAGCGCCCATGGGTTTACCATGCTCGTCTTCCAATGCACTTGCGGTGACTTGGAGTTTCGCCGTGTCAAAATCCAGTATTGCGTTGTAAGGCAGGCGGGTAGGGTCGGTGGCTATCAATGATAGCGGGTGTATGGTAGCACCTGCGATGTTCAGCTGATCGCCGACGCTAAACGCGTGGTTAAACGCTTTGTTTTGTGTCAATACATTTACCTGTTCTTCAGCAGCAGGATTCATATAAGACACCACGCCTATAGTATCGAGTATCACCATCGGATTAAAAGCCTGGGTGACAATTGCGCGAACACTTTGCAGGTCAGTGCGTAAATCTTTCAGCACCGTTCCTATCTCTTCCCAATTGACCATGTCTGAGCCCACAGCGCTACTTACAGCAGTAAGTGTAGTGTTAAGATCGGCGGCCATGATGCCAAACTCATCTGATCTGTTCAATTCAGGTATAGGTTTAAGATATCCTTTGGACGCACGTTTAAGTGCCTGGCTGCACCGGGCTATGGGATCAGAAATATTCTTGACTAGTAGTAAAGCGATTACCAGCGATACAAGCCCTGCGATAACTGAAATAATGATGCAACGCCATATTAAATCATTGATCATGGCTTTAGACTGAGCGACATAAGCCTTGACAGCGTTATTGGCTTGCGTGTGAAGCTGTGTCGTCAGATTCAGTAGCTGCCCCACAGTGGGTGAGCGTTCGCCTTCGCCAGCTCCTCGTGATTCAACAAATTTTCGGCTAGCGTCGTACAATTGCTGTTTTAAGTCGCTGTTGCGTTCGAGTATTTGCAGCAATTCGGCGTTGGTGGCTGGCTCAATGTTAGTAGTGGTACCTTTAGCCGGGTTAATCACAAGCTGCCCGCCTTTAGTCAATGCATCGAGTGTCCCTGAGAACAACGCAGCCGTTTTACTCGATGCGAGTTGAGCGCCGTCGTCTTGAGGCTTTTCGGCTTCTATCAAAAGCTCTTTTATGAAGCGCTGGTTCAGCATTCGCTGCCGCCCCGCCGCATCAATGAGTATGCCGTTATCTCGTTGCGCGCTGATTCCTGAGACCACGGTTGCGACAACTGTAAACAGAGATAGTACGAGGGTCAGAGGTAGTAGTAGTAGTTTGAATCTCAACGGCATCGGGATGAAAATTATCTATTTCAATAACTCCTTGTCGACCAACAGCGAAAAAATATGACTTTTAATATGCGGTGGAAACAGTTTTATCACAAGTTTCCGATGCACTCGAGTAAAGCTTCAAGAAGCTACCGATTCAGGCCGAGTTAACTCTGGTGTTAACAAGCGGCAATATGAGACCGATATCTCAAAGAAGGCTAGCGGGCGGCCAACCCTGTTACATCTTTAACCAAACTGCAGGGTCATGGCTGTTGCGAAACGCCCAAGATCACTGGCTGGCAGATTGTTAATGCCTGCCGCTGCCTTACGTCCGCCGCCTGTCTCAAACTGTCGGCATAACTCATCGCAACCTGTGCGATTGTTGATGGGAGCACGCACACTGACAAGATAACTGCCACAGTCCAATTCGCTGAGTAATGCGTGAGCTCTATCAGGATTTTCCTGTGCCAGCTCATTTGCATAGACCCCGCTTACCCTCCTGGCAAAGGGGTCGTTGGGAAAGAGGTAGATAGCAATTTTATCGGTCTGTTGATGGGCACTAATGGCTTTCGCCTTTGTCTGGTCGCTATTGAAGCCTTCGTTGAGTGCCGGAAAAGCCTCGTCATTTTCTATAAAAGTAAATGGATTACTATGAGGTTGGAGGCGACGGTAGAGCTCAGCTGGGGCAAAATACAGATCTGATAAAGAAGAGCCATAACCATTGTAGTTAAGCAATGTGCCCAGCGTCCGTAGCTGATCCAGCTGCGCTCTGGAAAGGCCAAGACTGGAAGCCGCTTCCCGGGCCGTGTCCAAAAGGTTATCCCCAAATGCCGCGACCACCGCCCATGGCAGATGGGCACCGTCGAGCACCCTGTTAACGATAAGGCCAGTGCAGGTTTCTGCGGCGGTATCAATGTGGGCCGTCAGGTTGCCGCTTGCCGGAATGTCGCCGGCAAAATGATGGTCTACATAGGTTACCGATGCACCGGTGTCCAGAACATCAACTAACGCATCACGGTTTTTATCCAGTGAAATATCAAGGATAGTAATCGTATCGTCTGCGCTTGCTTTCACCTGTTTTACCAGTGCAATATCGCGTTTGACCCCGGTTATCAATTGGCTTTCCTGTGGATCAGCCAGACGCAATTGATGCAGTGCACATAAGCCATCCGCATCGCCGTTGAACACATCAATGTAAGCCATTTTATATCTCTATCCAGTTACTTGCTAAATGCTTGCTGGTTGCTTGTTTTTATCGTAGCTTTTAAAGCCGTCGAAGATAAATTAAGAATAGTTAGAAGTCTCGAGTAGCCTCGATGCAATCTCGCACCAGCGCAGGCCCCTGAAAAATCAAACCAGAATAGAGCTGAACAAGATCTGCTCCTGCCTGCAGTTTGTGCAGTGCGTCGTTCCCACAACTGATTCCGCCCACCCCGAACAATGCCGCTTTACTGCCTATCCGTTTGTGTACTGAAGCCAATTTTTCGTCAGCCAGTGCGCGCAGTGGCTTACCACTCAGACCACCCGTCTCCCGTGCATAGAGGTGGCTTGCCACAGGCTCTCGGGTATTGGTGGTGTTGCCGCTGATCAACGCATCAATTTCGAAGGCAAGCACTTGTGTACAAAGTTCATCGAGTTCAGCTTCAGTCATATCGGGAGCAATTTTGACAGCGATAGGCACGTAACGCTCGTGCTCGGTTGCCAGTTGACTCTGACTGTTCTTTATTGAATCGAGCAATGACTGCAGGTGCTTGCCATGTTGCAGGTCTCTTAAGCCCTGGGTATTGGGCGATGAAATATTAATGGTTATGTAATCGGCAAATGCATAGACACGCTTTAGGCAATAGAGATAGTCATCCTGAGCATGTTCAAGGTCGGTGGCGGCATTCTTGCCAATATTGATTCCAAGTCGGCCACGGTATTGCCGGCCTTGCACCTGCTTTACCAGGTAATCCACGCCCTTGTTATTAAATCCCAGCCGATTAATCAGAGCCTGATGCTGCGCCAGACGAAAAATTCGAGGCTTGGGGTTACCTGCCTGTGCTTTCGGAGTGATGGTGCCAACTTCGATATGGCCAAAGCCCATAGCGCCCAGTGCGTCAATGTAGTCGGCATTCTTGTCTAGCCCCGCCGCAAGTCCTACGCGATTTTCGAAATGCTGACCCATGACGGCTGTGTTAACAGGTGCGACCTTGTATCGGCCGCCAATCAATTGCTGAATCGGTCGTTTGCTGAGCATTCCAAGCGCAAGATCGTGGGCTTTTTCCGGGTCCATTTCGAACAAAATGGCTCGGCCCAGCGAAAAAAGCAGATCGTTGGGTGCTTGAGAGAAAAGCGGATTTTCAGCAGTCATTGACGCGCTTGCGTGTCCGAGTCGGTGCCAGGTTAGGTATGCTACACGCTACAACGATTCTGGGCATGTTCAAACTCGGCTCTTTACAGTGCCAACAAGTGCCCATTCGATATCATTCAAGGCTGCCATGAAACTCTACCCGGATAAATTAGACGCCCATCTGAAAAGCAAACTGGCGTCGGTGTATTTTCTGTTTGGTGATGAACCCCTGCAGATCATGGAGGCTGGCGATAAATTGCGCGTGTGTGCCCGTGAACATGGTTTTGAAGAGCGCACGGTTATCCAACCGGTTGATGACTCCGATTGGTCCACATTCAGAGAGGCTGCCGATAGTCTGTCGCTGTTTTCTGAGCGTCGTATCATCGAACTGCGATTGCCCACGGGCAAGCCTGGAAGGGTGGGAGGGGAGGTGCTCAAACAATACTGCAGCTCGCCACCCGATGACGTACTGCTGTTGATCAGCTCTGGCAAGCTGGATCGGTCGGGGACTAATACTGCCTGGTTCAAGGCTATCGACAAGGCTGGCGTTACGATGGCAATGTACCCGCTGCCAGTTACAAAGCTGGGTGGATGGCTGAAAAAGCGTCTGGCAGCAAAAGGCTTGCAGGCAGAAGATGATGTATTGGCGCTCATCGTGGAACGTGTGGAAGGTAACATGCTGGCGGCGAAGCAGGAGGTGGAGCGTTTGGCCCTGTTATATCCTGAAGGCCGGTTGACACGCGAAAATGTTATGGATGCCGTGGCTGACAGTGCGCGCTATTCTATTGGCGACCTGTCTATGGCAGCGTTGGACGGGCAGTCGCGCCGCGCGTTGCGAATCCTTGCGGGTCTACGTGATGAGGCGGTTGCTGAGGTGCTTATTTTGTGGACACTGAGTTCTGAGGTGCGAGCAGGTGCCCGCGCAGCCGAGGCACATGAAAAAGGCGTGGGACTGGATTCCGCATTGAAGTCGGCAGGTGTCTGGCAGAGCAGGGCAGTGCCGCTAAAGAACGCTATTTCGCGCCACGATGCCAGTAGCTGGTTGTCCATGCTATCGGCGTGCTCTACTATCGATCGTCAGATCAAAGGTCAGGCCCCCGGTTCCGTCTGGGATGCCTTCCAATCACTCGTGGTGCAGTTGGCAAATCGCGGCGAGCCGTTAATGCGTAAGAACCCGGCCATTCCTTCCTGAGCAGCATAGTATGAACAAACACGATATCGTCGACATTCTGGCAACAGAACCTGCCGGGCAAAGCATTACCATTCAGGGCTGGGCCAGAAGCCGGCGCGACTCAAAAGCGGGACTGTCGTTTATAGCGTTGTATGACGGTAGCTGTTTTGATTCATTGCAAATCATTGTCGAACAATCACTCACCAATTATCAGGATGATGTGCTGCGTATAACGGCAGGCTTTGCCATAGAGGTGACCGGCACTTTAGTGGCCTCGGAAGGCAAGGGTCAGAAAGTTGAAGTGCAGGCTACCGAGGTTCTCATCGTCGGTGAAGTTGATGATCCTGAACAGTACCCCATTGCCAAAAAGCGTCACACGTTTGAATACCTGCGTCAGGTGGCGCACTTACGACCGCGCACCAATGCATTTGGCGCGATCAGCCGGGTCCGCTCAACGTTGTCGAGCGGTATTCATCGGTATTTCAAGGAGCGACGATTTCAGTGGGTGAACACGCCACTCATCACCACCAGTGATTGTGAAGGTGCTGGCGAATTGTTCCGAGTTAGTACACTTGATGCGCTCAAGCCGCCCACCAATGATGCGGGTACAGTTGATTTCGATAAGGATTTTTTTGCACGCGAGGCGTTTCTTACTGTAAGTGGTCAGCTTAATGCAGAGAGTTATGCCTTAGCGCTGAGTAAGGTTTATACCTTTGGACCAACCTTTCGGGCAGAGAATTCGAACACCAGTCGGCATCTGGCAGAGTTCTGGATGGTCGAACCTGAAATGGCATTCGCCAATCTCGATGACAACGCCTCGCTTGCAGAGGATTTTTTGCGCTATCTTTTTAACGCGGTACTTGAAGAGCGTGAAGATGATATGGCCTTCTTCTCTCAGCGTATTGATAAAGCGGCGATGACCCGACTGCGGCATGTGGCGGATGCAAGCTTTGAGCGTATGGATTACACTGATGCCATCGCACTGCTTGAAAAATCTGGAAAGAAATTTGAGTACACGGTGAGTTGGGGGCTTGATTTACAGTCTGAACACGAACGTTGGCTAGCAGAGGAGCACGTTGGACGCCCTATCATCTTGCAAAACTACCCAAAAGAGATCAAGGCATTTTATATGCGTGAAAACGATGATGGAAAAACGGTTGCAGCTATGGATGTTTTAGCCCCAGGTATCGGCGAAATCATTGGTGGAAGTCAGCGTGAAGAAAGATTATCTGTGCTGGATGCGAAACTTGAAGCTCAAGGGCTTAGCGAAGAGCTTGACTGGTATCGCGATTTGCGCCGTTACGGTAGTGCGCCTCACGCAGGCTTCGGTATGGGGTTTGAGCGTGTGCTCAATTACGTGACGGGCATGGAAAATATCCGTGATGCCATACCTTTCCCACGTGTGCCGAGAAGTGCGCCCTTCTAGTTCATTGCCGTTTCCTGGCATGACAACATCAACATCGGCTAGCGAATCGAACACTCTGCGGTAAATCTCATTATCAATCTGACTGGTTTTTTCCCCAGCTTTGGCATATGGTCATGAATTTGTTTAGTGATGATGATGCTAAGATTCATTTATATCAGGAGCAATAGAGCCTGAGCATCTGTGTTGCATCAGGATTTGCACGCGATGGTTTTTCCACCGTTACAAGAGGAACACAACGGATGTGTGTCAATAAAGACGAATGCCCCTATACACGCATTCAAGATCAGAAGTGTGATTTTCCACATAAAAACACTACTGTAAGGCTAACCGGATCAGCCCAACGCGGCTTTACGCTGGTGGAGATTGCTATCGTGCTTGTTATTGTTGGGCTGATCCTGGGTGGTGTATTCAAAGGTCAGGCGCTTGTGGATAGTGCCAGAGTGCGCGCCATGTCTACAGAGATTGAAGGTATACGTACAGCGTGGTTATCATTCCAGGATCGTTATCGCGCTATACCGGGAGACTTTCCCAAGGCACCAATGCAGATAGATAGCGCAACTACCCCCGGCGATGGCAATGGGCGAATCGATGATCCTGCCGAGCGAGCCGGGGTCTGGCAGCAACTCTCTCTGGCAGGTTTTATCAGCGGCAGTTACGATGGTGCAACATCCTCGGCCGGATCATCCAGCGATGTAAACTGTGGCCCTTACACATGCCCGCAAAATCCTTTTAACGGATACTACAAGTTCAGTTATAGCGCCCAGTCAGCTGATGCGGATAATCCCGCTAACGAGATGTATACCGGTGACCAGATTCCTGTCAATATTCTTTCACAGCTTGATGCAAGGCTAGATGACGGTAGGGCTGATACAGGTCGATTCCGCGTACATCGTGCATTCGTTGCGTCCTGTACGCGTAGCGGTGATTGGGACCTGTTAAGTGATAACGCCAACTGTGCGGGTGTTTTGCGTGAATAGGTTTTGGTTTGCCAGCAAGAGACAATGTAGGACAAGTGAATGCAGAAAAACATATTCTGTCGATAATTCAGTGTCGGCATTGGCATAAATACCGTTCTCGCAGCGTTTCTGGTCTCATAAATTCACAATGCGTCATTGAGTAGTTACAATAAGCTGGCGATCATCGTGCACACTGACTTAGGAGAACTACAATGCGTTTCTTATGGAAATTCCCCGCACGTATACTTACACCCTCTATGTTGGCCGTTGCTGTAGCCGTCTCGGGCTGTGGTAGTGATAGCGAAGATAACGGCACTATTATTCAGGCGTCTCCCTCGAATGACCCTGCCAGCGAACCAGTTGGACCAGACGCTACCCCTGCACCAGAACCTACACCAGATACACCAGATACACCAGATACACCAGATACACCAGATACACCAGATACACCAGATACACCAGATACACCAGATACACCAGAT
>ENA-ORXR01000209-ORXR01000209.1-marine-metagenome-genome-assembly--contig:-NODE-209-length-90639-cov-9.915682_pt1 | contig 90639 bp, 72 predicted proteins | sample MGYA00237866_ERZ511479 | MGnify/ENA metagenome assembly ERZ511479
CGATGATTTATCCCTTATACATAACCCCCGACAGCAATGAGGGTGTCTGGTGCAGGTATGAGTGTGGTGGCTAACTTCGGGAGGCAGGGGCCGGCAGGTTTAAACCATTTTTGAGCTAACAAGGCCAAGCTCAATCAAAGCACAAGATCATAGTAATTGTTTTCACCATGGTCCACATACTGTGCTTCTAATTTGAATCCGGCGTTGTTAAACAGTTGGTGATATCTCTCGGTACCAAGGGACATGCAATGGATGCCAGACAAGGCATCAACCCAATCACCAGTCTCAACAGGCGCAGTCAACAGCCAACGCCCACCGGGCAACAATACCTTAGCAACATCACGGGTCAATTTTTCCTGATCAGATTCATCTAACAAAAACAACAACCCCACAGAAACAACAAAATCAAATCGAAGACCAAAAAAATCACTCTCCTGCACTCGCTCGCAACGCACTGGTATTTGAGGAAATCTAGATTCAAACGCAGCTACCAACGTTGGGGATGAATCAATTGCCCAGAGTTTAAAGTCTGCTGCATCCAGAAGCTGCGTGATAGGATAACCGCCACCACAGCCGAGCTCTAAACCACACGCCCTCGCTGGTATTTTCTTACACCACTGTTCAACAATATTTGAACCGACAGCAGAAACATCACGCGTTTCCAAAAACGTTTTTGCATGCTGCTCGTAGGCGTCGCTTGAATCAGTCACAGAACAAAACCAAAGCAAATCAAGTCTTCAACGTATGCCATTCCTTACTCCATATTCGCCGATGGAAAAAAGGAAACTTCAGCAACTCTTCCATCATGGAAATTGTGAATACCCATGTGGCTGATAAATCCAGTACTAATATAAACAAGGCTGTCATGGGCACCATAAATAACCAGTTGGCTGACAGGTGTATATTCATTGATGTTTTTGTGTCGCCTGATGCTCTAAGCACGTTGCCACATATGGCATTCGATACACGTGGGAATGGAATCAATAACAACACCGGCAGAAAACTGAGTAACGTTGTACGTGTTTCTTGTGTTAACTCTACATAAATAAACCGAGTTGAAAAAATGATCACAGCATAGGCAATGGCAACAATAACGGCGGCAACGAACGCACCGCGCCATGCTCGACTCAGGAATTCATCAAGCGTGTTTGGGGACAACGCTTTTCCCAACAGTTGCGCCACTATAATGCCTGTGGCCTGTGTCCACGTGTAGCTTAGTTGGCCGGCAATACGTATCCACGGCATGATTAAGGTCATGGCAGCGAACTGATTGACATTCAAGTTTGAGTAGAGCGCCATGCAAGCCTGATTGGCAAATGTCATGCTCACAAACGTTGCTGCAATCGGCCATGAAAAATTAAATTGTTTACGTGTGGCTACAGAAAAACTGTCATGCAACCACCCTTTCACATTGGCAAACACACCATGGGATTGATAGAACTTTGCACTCAGGTACAGCAGTCGCAGCAAAGCACCTATAAATGAACCCCATGCAGCACCCACTATTCCCAGCTCAGGAAAACCGTAAAGCCCGAATATCAACACAGCACTGGCGGCAATGTTAACAGGGCCAGAAATAAGAAAACTATAAAACGCAAGCTTGGTTCTGCCACAACCATTAAAGTGACTGGTTAACGCGCTACTAATTGCTTCTGCAAACAGCACCAATAAAAATACAGACAAATAATCCTGTGCGTTTTGCGCTATCTGAGTCGAATGCGCCATCATGTCAATCAAGGAACGACCGAAAATCATGATCAGCACTATACCTACGACAACAAGAGATACATTAATAAACAGCCCAGTAAAGAAAGCTGTTTTAAGCTCCAGTGAATTGTCAGTGCCGAACGCCTGTGCCACTTTTATTTGCATGGCGTTAGCAAAGGCAAGTATGGTCCCCATGACCATGCCAGTGATGACACTGGCAATACCAATAGCGGCAACCGCTTCTTCACCCAGAAACGAAACCAGATAAAGGTCAATAATAATGATGGAGAACATCATGACTGCCCGTAAAGCCATGGGCCACGACATGCTGAAGATCTCACTAGTGGTGGGGGTTTGGTGCGTGCTTGTGTGACCGGCGCTCATTTAAAGATTATCACCCATAAATGACTGATGCGCGTTAATGAAAAGTATTTAGCCCGAGCAATCATCCCTACAAAGCGCTTGAGCCAAACAATGCACACCGCCGCCGCCTAAGGTGAACATAGACATATCAGGGTCGTAGACTTCAAACCCCAGGGCGCGCATTTTTTCATTGAGCTGCGTGGCACCTGACATAGACAAAACTTTGTCGTTGCCTAGCGATACTAAATTCACACCCAGATTCTTGGCTTCTATATATGGCACGTCGACAAAGTCGAATCCCCAGTCGCGCAACTGCTGAACCACCCAAGGTTCCAGTGCATCGAGGCAGGCAACAACAAGTTTTTTCGCTAAGGGCACAACCAGCCCATCCATATGCACAAACTCGCGACTGATGGGTGCCGTCACAGCTTCCCACCCCTCGTCACGCACAAATTGAGCAACTTGTTCAGAGCCTGCTTGTTCTGAACGCTCGCCACAGTAACCAATCAAAACCTTACCTGGCTCAACAATAACAAAGTCTCCGCCTTCAAAGTGTCCTGCGGTGGCGTATTGCCAAATGGGGATACGGTTGTCCTGGTAGAACTTTATTGCGGTGACATAATCTGCTCTTCGCACCTTTAATTGCATGTGGCAAATCAAGGCGCCCCACGGTGTCATTGCAGAACTATCGCGTGCAAAGAAATTACGATGTAACACGGGGTCAGAATCAAGGTAGTGGCATTTCACATCGTTAGCTTCATAGATGCGTACCATCTCGGCGTGCTGCGACATAGCAAGTTGCAAATCAAACTTGACGCCAGTTTTGTGGGCATTCTGCAGCGTCCTGCCAATGAGCGGACCGGCTTCTACCCATTTAAAATATTCCGGTACACCAAGCAACACATCGTGCAACTTAGTGTAGTCGTTATTTATGCCCCATTTCTTATGGGCAGGTTTGTCACCAATCTTATCAGCTGAATTACCAGGCAGCTTATCGCTCGACTTATCGCTCAACTGATTAAGTCCCCTCTACTTTTTTACGATACATACCCTGTGCGATTCGATCGATAACCATGGCACACAACAATATAGCGATACCACCAAGCAAGCCTTGGCCTTTCGCAGCGTACTGCAGGGCTTCAAGAATTAATGCACCTAATCCTTCAGCACCGATTAGTGATGCGATTACCACCATACTCAACGACATCAAAATGGTTTGATTAACACCGGTCATAATGGAAGGTAGAGCCAAAGGCAATTCGACATTCTTCAACAGCTGCCACTTGGAACAACCAAAAGCAACCGCTGCCTCTTTGGTTGTTTCAGGTACTCCCCGCATGCCTAACGCCGTGAGTCGAATAACCGGAGGCATAGCGAAAATAAGCGTTGCTAAAACACCCGGTGGTTTACCTGTTCCGAAAAAAGCAATAATAGGAATCAGATACACAAACGCTGGCATGGTTTGCATAAAGTCGAGTACCGGTTCGGCGATAGTGTACGCGCGACGAGACTTACCAAACCAAATGCCTAATGGTATGCCGATAATAATGCATAGAAATGCACCCGCACCAATCAGTGCAACGGTAATCATGGACAGCTCCCACAAGCCCATGAACGCCAGGTAAAACAAAGATGCAGCGGTAAATATGGCGACACGAATTCCAGCAAGACGAAATGCCATAACCACAATAACGATCATCACAACCGGCCACGGGGTGTCTATAAGCACCACTTCTAATCCATTGAGCACATTACGAATAACAGCGGTTATACCATCAAAAAAATCACCAAATTTAATGGCCATTTTTTCGAACCCTGCATCACCGTATTTCGATAGTATTGCAAGATATTCGCGCCCGACAGGAAACTGCGTTACCGGAATCTTGTCACCTAAAAAACCACCGGTAATAGCCGCTAACTTACTATCAGGGTCGGCAACAGTAAACCGAAATAGTGTCAGTGGCCAGATAGCAATCAACATCAATCCACCAAACCACAAATTACCGCGACTGGTGCCTGACGCAACCGTTTTTGGTTTGGCACGCCATCGCAGGTATTGTTTTTCATACGCCAGGTTTGCGTACAGCCCTTCAATAATTTTTATGACTATCAATAGGCCCAAACCAAGCATCAGAATACTGAGCGCCTCGTTGCCCGCAAGATCTGCTTTCTCTTGTGCTTCTGCGGCAACCCTTGTTAAATTATCAGCGATCTTTTGCTTTGCAGCAGCGCCGGCTTGATCACCAGCAGCAAGCAGATCTTTTGCTTGTTGCTCACGATTAGCAATGTTGGCGGTAAGCCTTTCCACGCGTGCCAGTTGATCAGCACCCAACTCTCCCCAAAGGCCACGGCCAATCTGCACTAAAGCGACCAGCTCAAGCACCAGAAAAGTCCAGAAAAAACCCCATACACCACGAAACGCACCCCAGATTGGACCTAACAATGCCGCTGCTGTATTCCAGCTAAAGACAAGTCCAGTGGCATCCTGAATGGTTTTAAACGCATTCGAATAGTAACTGCTGTTTTCAACGACAAACTCTTCAACAGATGTGCCTTGAGAGTTTGGCCCCAGCTCCAGTCCGGTATCGGTGCTCATGCCTTACCTCCTTTGATGCCTTTTAACAATGTCGATCTTGTTATAACGCCAACATCCTTGTTGTCATCGTCGGTAATAATGATGGGGTTTTCTGTGGTTGTGGAAATATCAATCAGGCTGTCGAGGTCGGTGCCATGATGCACTCGGGCACTTTGCGACATATCGTCAATGTTGCGTGGCTTAAATTCGGCAATCGGCTCCATGATCGAATGCGCAAACACCAATTTAAGCTTGGATATACCTTCAACAAAATCACTGACGTATTGGTCTGCCGGTTGTGTGACTATTTCTTCTGGTGTGCCTATTTGCACAATACGACCATCTTTCATGATAGCGATGCGATGACCAATGCGAATGGCTTCATCTAAGTCATGAGTAATAAACACAGTGGTTTTATTCATCTCTTTTGACAAGTCCATGAATTGGTCTTGCAGCTGTCGCCGGATTAATGGGTCGAGTGCCGAAAACGGTTCGTCCATTAATAACACCTCAGGGTCGGATGCCAGCGCTCGCGCTAAGCCAACACGTTGCTGCATACCGCCAGAAAGTTCATTCGGAAATCGATCTTCGTAGCCGTCAAGATTGACTTTGTGCAAGCATTGTCTGGACACTTCCCAACGGCGAGATTTTGGTTCGCCGCGAACCTGCAATGGAAAACCAACATTATCCAACACGGTTCTATGCGGTAGCAGCGCCATGTGCTGGAACACCATACCAATATGTCTTGCTCGAAGTTCACGCAGTTCTGATGCGTTCATGGCAAGTACATCTTTGCCCAGCATATGAATGCTGCCTGCAGTCGGCTCAATAAGCCGATTAAGGTGGCGCACCATTGTAGATTTTCCCGAGCCTGATAGCCCCATGACACAGAATATTTCGCCACGCTGCACGGTGAATGAGCAATCAGCAATACCCACTACACAAGCAAATTCCTCTAATACTTCTGGTTTACCCAAGCCTCTTTCTTTTATTGCGGCAAGCGCTTCATCGGCACGATCACCGAATATTTTCCAGACGTTTTCCAGAACAACAACATCTTCAGTCATAGGATTCGCATCAGGTGGTTTGTTAAGACTAAGTGTACGATAATAGTCGTATGCTAATTACGTCCGGTAGCACGTCTGCTAAACATGTCTGCTAAACATGTCTGCCAAACACGTCAGAGTAACAAGTTCGTTATAAAAAGAGCTTTTAAAACAAGACAGGCCACTTCGTAGCAAGTACGAAGCGGCCTGTTATTCCAACAATCTTACTGGTTAACGACTATTGTAACCAGCCATCGACCGTATCAGCATTTTCTTCCACCCACTTGGCGGCGAATTCAGCCGGGTCTTGCTTATCAACTACCAAAGCGAATGTCATGGCAGATACTGTATCAGTATCAAAAGATGCATTGGCCAGCATGGCTGCTGCTTCTGGCTGATCTGCTTCTAGAGAAGCCGCATAGTGAATGTGCAATCGTGCTGTGTTCCACGCTACGCCTGCCGAAGACTTACTTAACCACTGTGGATCATCAGTTGGCTGGATGACATTCCATGCAGCCGGGTCATGTGCAGGCTCTTTTAGAATAACCAGCTCGTGAAGTGCAAACATGTGATGTGGTGTGTAACAAAAGAAAACGATGTTTTCGTCTTGGGCTACAGCCGCATCAACTTCTGCCAGCGCCAAACTTTCATCCATTTCCTTGAGGGCCATCGTGGCAAAGTAGCCATATGATTGGGCACGTATTTTTTCAACGTTTGTTGATGCCCAACCAGGTGCGCCAATCCAGATCTCGCCCCTGCCATCGCCATCAGAGTCGAAGTTCTTTGCCATTTCCGGGTCGGTAAGGTCACTCAGATTAACGATACCAGTGCGCTCGGCTGTGCCTTTGGTAACACACATCGCTTGATCACCAGCAACACCATTTGGGTTCATGCGAACTGTCTTCTTTTCACCAACAAACTTGTCGTTCAAGTTAGTTTGGTTAGGCAACCATACTTCAGGGTGCACGTGCATTGAACCTGAGTCCATTGCTTCGAACACAACTGGGTTGGTGCCGTTCTGCAGTTCTACTTCCAGACCAAGATTATTTTCCATGGCAACTTTAAGTACGTGAGCGGTGGCTAACACAGAAGGCCAATTAGGAACACCGATTACAACATCAGCAGCCTGGGCAATCGTGCCGTAAGCCGACATCGCTGTCGCACAACTAAGCGCAAGTAATTTTTTTGAACAACGCATATTTCAGGATTCTCCTATTAGGGTATTTTTTTAAACGATCAGAACAGCTCCAAGTATGATCCAGAGCCAATCCCGTTCGATCCTACTGACTCACGAACTAAATTGCCACTAATTCAAACACATACACTGTAAATTACCACCCACTTGTGCAGATACTCTACACATTACTCCGTTTTTGACGTGATTCCGCCGCCACGCACAACAATTCAAACAACAGGTTAGCGCCGGCCAACGCTGTATTACCAGACGCATCAAATGCCGGGGACACCTCCACCATGTCAGCTCCCACGATGTTTAAATCCCGACATCCGCGTATTAATAATTGCGCCTCTAGCGTTGTGAGGCCACCAATTTCCGGTGTACCTGTGCCGGGGGCAAATGCAGGATCAAGACTATCGATATCAAAACTTATATAGGTAGGCCCGTCACCAACGACACGACGTGCTTCAGCAATGGTTTTTTCCATACCCAGTTTATAAAACTCTTCCATGTAAATAACGCGCATGCCGCTGTCGTGCGAGAATTTCCATAGATCCAGATCGTTAATGGTGCCACGAATACCAATTTGTACCGTTCGTTTTGGGTCTAGCAAACCTTCCTCCACTGCTCGACTAAATGGCGCACCGTGATGAAAGCGTGAACCCATATAATCATCACCCGTATCGCAATGCGCATCGATGTGGACCATGCCTACCGGTTGATCCTTCGCGATGGCTCGCAAGATCGGTAAGCTAACAGAATGATCTCCACCCACAGCCACAGGCAGAATGTTGCGCTCATGCAATTTTTCAAACGCTTGTTGTATGCTGGCATGACTGCCTTCTAACTCAAATGGCGATGGTACCCAGGCATCACCAACATCCGCCACTCGACAGAGTTCGTGCGGATCGATTCCAGTGGCTTGATTTTTCATGCGCACCATCGTGGATTGGTTTCTAACTTCTCTGGGCCCATGTCGAGAGCCAGGACGGCTGGTGACCCCACCATCGAAAGGCACACCGACGAGACCGATATCAACGTCTTCTAAATTTTCTTTTAAGGGTGCACGAAAAAATGTCGGAATACCAACGTAACGCGGGCGCATCATTGGGTCGTTGGTGTCGTTAAGGTCTCTTTTGGTCATGTAGCTTGTTCTTTTTGAGTTGAAGCCAGTTCAGGCACAGGTTTAGGGGTTGTAATGTGACAAACTAACATTACTTGCTTACTCTTGGAACCGTCAGTCTAACGAAAAGGAAGGTGAAATATGCGGTTTTTAGCACTGCGGTATTCAGCATTCATCGCGTTATTGGCAGTAACAGCATGCGATAGTAGTGACCAAGACGATTCATCGGCTATGCAAACTGCAGATGAAGAAATGTCTGCGCCATTAGACGCTGACGCTGGAATAACTTATTCCGATGCTAACATCTCTTTTAACTACCCCGATACTTGGCGCATAACACCGAATGCTGAAACAGGGGAAATCGTATTAACCAATCAAGAGGCCAACGAAATTGGTACGATCGACTCTTGCGTCATAAGTTTTTTCGAGCGGCCCAACGAGACGCTGGTGGAACTGACATTAGCTTATGCAGAAAACACACTACTACCTGATCCAGCGCCCACGTATACCTACCTTACAGTCAATAATCAAGAAGTCAGCAGAGTGCAAGGCTATATGCAGGTTGGTTTTGCTGCAGCACCAGTGCTAACGCAAATTATGTACGAGAACGAAACAGCGATACCATTCTTTTGCGCGACTGTTGATTTGGATGACGATATTAAGCTGATGTTTGACAGTGCTGTTGCCTACTAGTGCTCTTGCCCACTAGTGCTCTTGCCCACTAGTGCTCTCGCTAACAAGCGCTGTTGCTTACAAATGCTATTGCTTGTGAGTAGCCTTGCGTAACAACGCCCCTGCGAGCTATTACGCGTCGCTCATTAGCGCGGTTGCAATACCGTTTCTAATTAGCTGTTAAAGATAATAGAAATTCAACCAGATCATTACGCTGCGCGTCGGTTAAATCCAAGGGCTTCAATATAGATTCACCTTGCGAATGCAGCCGATCGGTATCGATATCAGCGTATGCATCTACGACATCTCGCAGTGTTGCCAAACTACCATCGTGCATGTAAGGAGCTGTGTGCGCAAGATTGCGTAACGACGGGGTGCGCCATTGCCCCCAGTTCAATTGGCCGAGCTTTACTTCCGAGGTCTTCAGCTTTTCAGAACTCGAACTACCAACTGCGTACTCGCCCAGTAAGTTAAAGCGATCTTTTTCTACTCGCTGCAGCCCGGTGTACCGACCCGGATCAACCTGGCCCACACCGGTAAAAAACGGCCGACCGGTGTCATGAAATTCGCCGTTCGAAAAATTAGCGCCAAAATGACACACTCGACAGTTAGCTTCTCCAACGAATATTTTCAAACCACGTTTTGCTGAATCTGAATAATCTGATTGGGCACCTACATCGTTATCCAGCAACGCAATGCGAAAGCGATCAAAGTCTGTGGGTTGGGAGTGCAAAGTTCGTATAAACGTCGCGATCGATTTTCCTGCTACGACGACAAGTTGCTCATCATTTAGATCGTTAACAGTGACCCCTGATTTACCGTCGAAAAAAACGGTGAATGCATTAGTGTCGACAGCGGCAGTAAAAACACTGTTATCTCGCAATGCATTGGCGACTAAATTTAAGTCATCACCCATTTCATGCTTGTTTAGCATGGGCCTGATGGAAGCTGCCCATAAGCTATCGGCACCGCCGTCCCAGCCAAACCAACGTTGCAAGCCAACATCAAGCAAACCTTGTGTATTGCGTGCACCCTGCTCCAACCCGATACCGACGGCTTTTTTGTCGGTAAAGGCCTTATCAGACTGGTGACAAGTTGCACATGAAACGGTGTTATCAGCCGAAAGTGACGGGGCATGAAACAGCGCTTCACCGAGCTTTTCTGCCCATGGGAGTCCAGAGATTTCATTACCAGCGTCATGAGGCATTGCAACAGGCCACGGACCTTGTGCGCCAATTGCATCTATTTCCTGCTCAGTGAACTCCACCTGGCTTTGCGCTAATGCCTGCGGCGTCAATGACAAAGACGCCAGTACCGGAAACATCAATGCCAGAAACATGCATGCAAGAGACTTATTTACAAGTGACTTGTTTACAAGAGACTTATTTACAAGAGACAAGATTGGGCGGTGAATGAAAGTCGTAAACTTCCATGACGCAAACGTACAAGCACTGATTAAAATGTTACTTTTTTTAATCACAGCAGATCTACTTAATCATAAACGCCTGCTCCAAATCTTCAGAGCCGGCACTGTCCAGAATTTCAACTTCCCATTGCCAATTGCCTGGCATGTGCAAAACAACACCATCTACTGTGTAGTTGATCGTGTTTTCAGTCTGATTTGTGATGCTAACTGTGGGTGTGTAGTTGGTGCCATGACCGTGGGCCGGCATATTGGCATCGAGCTTGAACTCACTTATTGCACTGACATCACCGCAGACAATAGCATTTACTTTACCAGGCTTACTCACCTCTAGCGCCGCATCAGTTTTCAACAGCACTTTGTATCGCTCACCTTCTAATAAAACCGCATTGTCATCGTTTTCAACTTCGCATTTCTCCATCATCTCCATTGCCTGTTGAGTATCCGTTGTTGCCGGTTTTTTGTTGGCGTCCCATACTGGCATGATCAAATTATAGCCATTGCGCCAGGATACATTTTCCGCTAGTTCTGCAGGTAAGGTTTCCAACCAAGTACGAGCACCAGCGGCGTGATCAGGAATAAAATACATACGCTCCGGTGTATAGGTATCGGTACCCAACATCATGCGAGTGGGGTGATCTTCGAATAATTTACGCCACGCATCCGACAGACCACCACTACCCACTTCACCCCTGAATGCCAAGTCAGCCCACAGCCTGTCATGTTTAGATAACATAGCGGATATTTCTTCTGGTGCATCGAACCCTGAGTGAGCCCAGATAACTTTTACAGAATCACTTTGGGCTAATAATCGTTCAACGGCATCAGCATCAGAATGCGCGTGCAAAATTAAATTAAATTCCTCAGCCAATTCAACAATACGTTTCGGAATCGGTAGCTCGGCATCACTACCGTAAAGATGAAACTCACCAATAGAGGCGTATCGATTGTTCGCCAGCAACAGCTCGACATACTCCAGAGCTTCGGGGTCTGTGAACCAAGTGCCTGTTTCACCCCGACGGCGGTAGGGTCGTAAACCCGGAACAATTAAATCCGGTGCGAGTTCACTTAACAATTGCGTACCGTTATCGTCAGAACTCGATACCAGCGCAAACTTTAAATTTGCTTCACGCATTATTTCAATAACGCGCTCGGGTGGAGTGAGTTCTACCGAGTCGTGACTGTAGTGAACATGAACGTCAGCTATCGGTAATGAATCTGTTTGCGCTTGCGCCGGTGCAATCAGTGCACCCGTAAATCCCAGGATGATCGACAAACAAACTGAACTTTGAAACGTTAAATTGGAAGCATTTAAATTGGAAGCTTTGATATTGAACATGATGATCTAAACCTGCTAATTCTAATTTTCGATATTAGTAGCACTATTGTACAGATATTCCACCGATATCAATGTATCTTGATACAACTCAAATTTGAATTTAATTGAATACTGTTCTCTTCGCACACAGCAGTACCGGGAGCTACTTCACATGTCAATAAAGCCGATCTTTCCAAGAATTTTATCACCGCTTGTAACGATTTCAACAATCACCGCCTGCTCACCAGACAACAGCTCCTCCAACGCAAATCAGTTGAGTTGGGCTGCCTGTGAAAGTGCTGCTGCTGTATTTGAGTGCGCTAATGTTTTGGTTCTTTTGACCATGCCGCCCCGGATGGCGCGCAAATTAATATCGCACTTATTCGACATCAGGCCAGAGGCGATGACCGACTAGGGTCTTTATTTGTAAACTTTGGTGGTGCTGCAGGGCGCGGTGTTGATGATGTTAAATCGATAATACAAGAATTGATACTACCCGAGTCAATCCTGGACGCTTACGATATTGTGGGTTTTAATCCACGAGGCACAACAGACAGTTCACCCGTTGATTGCTCTGATGTTGCAGACATCAATTTAAACTTCTATCCAACTGACGCAAACGGCTTAAGTGATATTCATGCTGATTATGTTCAGTTTGCAGAAGATTGCGACGCCAAGTACGGTGAGTACCTGCAACAAATAGGATCAATGAATACAGCACAAGACCTTGAACAAATTAGAATCGCGTTAGGGGATGAAAAAATTAATTTTCTGGCCTACTCTTTCGCCTCACGCGTTGCAGCTCTTTACATGCAGCAATTTCCAGAATCCAGCGGGCGCATGGTTCTTGATGGAAGTGTGAGTCCAGATTCATCGCAGCGCATCGTGCTTTTTAGATCCTCTACCACTGATGCAGTCCAGCTTATTGTCTATATTGGCAGAGTGTCAGAATACCGATACTACCTGTGAGCCGGAGGCTTTAATCGACGCACTGGCTCAACGACTCAGTCAGCTCGCAGTTGAAGATACAGAATCCAGCCAATTCGAACTCGACTTTATGCTTAATGTCTTGTTCGCCTCCATTGAATTTCCCGAGCTGGGTAGATTTATATCAGACGATTTAATCGATTACATCAACACGTCCGATATTTCCAATTTAGAGGAACTGTTAGGCTTTGAAGATGAGAACAGTTCAGAAAACGAGAATATGGAAGGCGATGACGGCATAACCGCAGACATCGCTACACTGTGTGCCGATGATGCTTTTCGACCAAGTGTCGACAACCTGGTATCAACACCGGATGAATTCAACCAGCAATCTAATGTTTTTGCTGAAGTATCGATATCAGAATATGCCAGTTGCGCCGGTTGGCCAGACGCGTTATTACCACTAGCCCCCATTACGACCAATACGGCACCTGTGTCTATTGTGATTGGCGGTGAAAACGACGCTATTGCACCTATTCGGTTATCTGAAGAGATGGCTGCTGCTATTGGTGGTGTGTTTATCAGCTCTGATCATGAGGGACACATAAGTGTGTTTCTGGATAAAAGCGATTGTGTGGACAGCATTGTTGAAACATTTTTGTTAGAGGGCACAACACCCAGCGAAACGCAATGTAGCCGCTAATAACAAAGCCGCCAGTGGCAGCGGTGTAACGACATGCGTTGTTATGCCGCAGCTACTTGGTCAATTTGTCCAGTTTTAAAATCAATTTAATTGATACCCAAAGTTAATCTGATTGCTGTTTTTGTGCTACCACGCTTATACCAATCCCGACAACGATAACAGCAGCTCCAAACCAGGTAACAATGGAGTATCGCTCACCGAGAAACAGTGTACCGGCACACAACGCAATACCAGCTGCTATATACCCGATTTGGCTTAAATAGGTTGGCCCTCCTGCTTGCTGCAAGCGAAAGAAGACACTGAACATTGCAGCCGAACCTATGACCTGCACTAGCGCAAGTGTTTTTATCGACAGTAAACTTTGGAAAGCTGATGGTTCCGAAAACACCAGAACAATAACGAACAATATAATCGCTGCCACTGAATTACTGCCAATGGCCAGCTCGAATGGTTGCGCGCCCTCAGGCCAGCCCAGAGTTCGGTATAGATTACCAACCGCAAGTGACACCGGAATACACAAACCGGCAAAAACCCAAATAAAACTCACCGGTTGATTTATTTCTCCCCTGGTTAACGTCACAACAATCGCTCCGATGAAGCCAATGGCAATACCGGCGGTACCTAAGAAGTTAGGCACCCGGACTTGCCATAGAGAAGACAGAGTAAGTGTCATCAAGGGAGTTAGCGTAAAAAGAATCGCTGTGAAGCCTGAGCCCAGCTTTGGGATAACGTTGAAAATAAGAATATTAGGGAGCACCAACGAACAAATTGAAGACAGCAGATAAAACCGCAAATAGTGTCGACCCAGGGGTACTTTTCTATGCGATAAAATTTGGATGATCAGTAAAACTAAACCAGCTCCAGCAGAAATCATCCAGGCCCAAACAAGTGGAGATACCGATGCTTCGCTTGCCAACTTCCCCAGCGGAAAGGTCAGTCCCAGAAAACCGCCGGTTAACAACAGCAGCGTAACAGGCGAATCTTTTAACGACTTACCCTTGTGCATGTACTCCTGGTAAAGCATTACGTGCGATAAAAATGTGAAATGGCATATTAGCTAACGCACTCGCTATGATACAAGCGCTACAGCTGATCAAACGCCTGCTGTAAAGACGCAACGGCCCCATCAATATTACCAAGCTTATCCAATCCAAACAGCCCTAGTCTGAAACTGCGAAAATCATCTGGCTCGTCGCACATGAGCGGCACACCAGCGGCGATTTGCATACCGAGCTTTTTAAACGCGCTGCCGTTTTGGAAGTCGGGATTGTCGGTGTAGCTCACGACAACACCCGATGCTTGAAAGCCCTCTGCGGCAACGCTTTGATAACCTTTGCTTTCCAATAGTGTGCGCACTTGTGTGCCCAGTGCTATTTGATTCAGTTTGGATTTATCCAAACCAAACTGAATTGTTTCCAGCATGACGTCACGAAATTGGCGTAACGATTCTGTCGGCATGGTGGCGTGATAAGCATGCGCACCGCCTTCGTAAGCTTGCATTATTTCGTGCCACTTTTTTAAATCGATTGCAAAGCTGTTGCTGTTGGTTTCAGCTAACCTTGCGCAGGCTTGTTCGCTTAGCATAACCAGGCCAGCACATGGCGGGCCACTCCAGCCTTTTTGCGGCGCACTGATAACGACATCGATGCCCAAGGCTTTCATATCCACCCATAGGCAACCAGATGCAATGCAATCCAAAACCATCAATCCACCAACACTGTGTGTTGCGCTGCTTACAGCCTTAATGTAATCATCAGGTAGCAGCATGCCTGCAGAGGTTTCAACGTGCGGTGCAAATACCACTGCCGGTTTATCTTTTTTGATAGCAGCAACCACTTGCTCTATTGGGGCAGGTGCAAACGGGGCAGGTGTTTGGTTAGAGTCGCGCGTCGCTTGACTGGCCATTTGCACATTCACGGAGGACGCAAAACCGCCCATATCCAGAATTTGCGACCAGCGATAACTGAACCATCCGTTGCGTATAACCAAACAATGAGCATCAATCGCGAACTGACGTGCCACTGCTTCCATACCAAAAGAGCCACTGCCCGGTACAATCACAGCCGCATGAGCGTTGTAAGTTAATCTTAGGTTAGCGGAGATATCGCACATAACCTGCTGGAAGTTATGCGACATGTGGTTGAGCGCCCGATCTGTATAGACAACGGAAAATTCAAGTAATCCATCAGGGTCGACGCTGTTATGAATTGATTTCATGTTGGTAGGTACTCGCTAACTGTGTAAGTTAATAACGGGGCCAATTCTGTCGCTTAACACATTCTACTGCATACCATACGCCGGTAGTTGTAATACGGAATTATGTAGCTGTTGCACAAAGATTTTCTCACTCAAAAGACTTAGCCTGAGCTAAATCAACATCAGGTGAATACAATGGGTAAATCAGTTGTGACGCATGGCCTTGTCAAGCGCAGAGCGCGTGTACTAGGCAAGATTCAATACCACGAAAAAGAGATCAGACAGCTTCAAGAAGTTGCCAATGCGCTCGCCGTATCAATTAAAGCGTTCGAGCCAAGCTACAACTTAACGAAAATAAAGCCTATCAAACTTCAAAAGAAAAGGAACGTGTTTTTCAGGGCAGGACACGGAACAAGAGTTGTTTTGGATATTCTAAGGGAGGAAAACCAGTCATTAACCATTCCCGAAATAGGCTTAGAGGCGGCCCTGTTAAGCGAACATAAAATAACGGATTCAAACTTATCGGCGCTTCATGCTTCAATTAGAACGATTTTATACAAGCTCCAAGCCCGTAATATCGCAAAGTCTTTCCACGACAGCGATGGCCTGCAACGCTGGTGCTTGAATTAAGCTACAAGCGTTTCGCGTTGCTTCTTGTTGCCCTGCCAATAGCCTGCGAAATCGCGTGATACAGGCTTATCAGTACACCGCTCCATGATGTTAAAGAAGATTTCACCGTTTGACAGGCGACGTGTATTCTCACGATAGGCAGCTTCATTCGCATATCGGTTCAAGTACACATTGCCAAATCGGTGATTCTGCCCCAACTGCATACGACGAAAACGTGAGAAAAAAGATTCAGCTTGGTTTGTGTTCTCGCCGTTCTTACCCATGTATTCGATAGAGTGGTTTACACGCTCCATCTTGAATCGTGAGTGCAAGTGATTGTATGCGGTGCTTTCGTCTGCCGAGATCATCGTGCCGCTTTCTATGTGGCGATTTACAAAGGCGTCCACTGATTGCTCAGTTTCAGCTTTTGCTACGGCTGTAACTGTCTTGTAGCTGCCCATGCCTTCACCTTCATGGCGCTCAGTCATAACCAGCACAGCACGTTTTTCAGGGTCTTGGTTTTCTTTGCGGCGGCGGTCTATGCGATTTTCAATTCTGTTGGCTGGTCTAACGTGGCCATTGAAGTAAGCGGCGTCGATTTCAACTTCGCCGTCTAGCTGTGCAGGCTGATCATCAAGCAATGACTCACGCATCTTATGAGTCAATACGAAAGCAGTCTTGTATTGAACGTCTAAGTCACGGCTTAATTGAAGCGCAGAGATACCTTTAACTGCATTGGTGTAAATTGCAATGGCAGCTAAATACGTGGTCAATGGCATCTTACGATTATTAAAAATCGTTCCGCTGGTCACGCTAAAAGTATGTTTGCAGCACTTGCAACGCCATTGCTTACGAGTGTTCAGCCAGTAGTGATCGTGATGGTCACACTTAGGGCATCGAACACCTTGAGGCCAGCGAGCTTCCTTGAACATTTCAAAGGCTTCGTCGTCTGACAAACGCACGATTTGGAGAAGCGAAAAGCTACGGGCTTTAGCGCTTAGGAGGTAGTGTTGCTTGTTTGCTGATTTCTTCATATATGATGATATTACCGCATATATGATGCCTTATAAAGAGATATATCATCATATATAATGATTTTAAATTCGGTATGAAGAGATTTTTAGGCATGATGACTGATAAGGACTGGCAAGACCGTTTAAAGGGCATGGTTAAGGCTGAGCTGGCGAAACGTAACATCAACTATGTACAACTGGCGGGTCTGCTAGAAGAGGCGTACGGTGTCACTGAGACGCCCCAGAATTTGAGCAATAAAATTGCGCGGGGGAAATTTAGCGCCGTGTTTATGGTTCAAGTTTTGGAGGTCATAGGATGCAAAAAAATAGAGGTGTAAAACAAGCAAAAGACGACATCTGGCTTTGGTTTTTCGGGATTCTAATATTTTTTATATTGGTCGCACCTTTTTCCTATGCGACTTACAAGCTTTATGTTGATTTTGCATGGCGTCAGCTTGCTCACCCTCCGTCAGAGCACGGCGGTGAAAGTCGCCCCTACAAGGACATATACACTAGCAAGAGCGAAAGTAATTTTAAGGAAAATGGCGTTGCTCCTAATAGCCAAACCAAAGAACCAGAATGCGACGCAGAATGCCAGAGCGCTAGAAGCAACTTTGAAAAATCTAACGAATTCATTAAAGACGGAAGGGATTTGTACGCCCAAGAAGGTATGTGGAGAGCTGCTAATGCGCTCGTAGTCCTGGCGTTTTTTCAGCTTCTCGCGACCATAACTACAATTATCTTTATATGGAGGACTCTCAGCGCAACGAAAGACACCGCAGATGCTGCCGTTAGAACTGCCGAAGCTGCTGAAAGCGCCGAGAAGGCCCATGTTTACGCTATCGCGGAAGTTGAATTTTATCCCATGCCTTATGGGCCTCCAACCCAGTCGGGGATATACGGCATCTATCAAAACAAAAAACAGCCTTCCTTGGTATTTTCTATAAAGAATTACGGCAAAACGCCGGCGCGAAATATCAAGTGCATCACTAATGATTTTTGGGCGCATATTCCAAAGGCGCTTGATCACAAGAAAGCTGTCAACTTGCTCGGAAGCAATGAAACTGCCCATATTCACAGCGCCATTAATCTGACCAAAGACTATATAGGAGCAACAGCCAGCCGAAAACCGATAGCCTGCGTCAGAATCGATTATGACGACGTTTTCGGGAACCCTAGAACAACCAGCTTTACCGTATTCTGGATTGAGTTCTTCATGTACCCACTTGGAAAAGCTTTTACTATCAGCGATGATCGAATTCGATATGAGGCATTTGTTAACAGTGAAATCGAAGGCTTGTGTGACGTGAGATTGCAAGCTAAGTACGATTAATATAATAAAACCGCCCAAACTCCTAATTAGATCTAACCTCATAATAAGTTAGACCTTTTCCGAGCTTCGGAATTTTGTGCGACTGCTACATAATTCCGTTGTAATACGACAACAATGCACTGCGTGGCTGCCGGGTAGTCACCCACCACTAAATAAATACCCAGTACCCCTTGCAATCCACTTAAACTGTAAATATACTCAGTACTACCCCTTTTCTTTCTCACGGAACCAGAATGCAGGGATTTACACTATGCAAGGCCTAACTAAACGCCAGCAAGAAATACTACGAATGATTCAGTCGCATATAGCGTCTACTGGGTTTCCGCCTACGCGCACAGACATATGTGAGTACTTTGGCTTTCGTTCGCCTACAGCGGCAGAAGACCATTTGCGCGCACTTGAGAAAAAAGGCGCTATTGAGCTTATATCGGGCACATCACGTGGTATACGTGTCATTGAAGACATAGAAGAAGATGGTTTACCACTGGTGGGGCGGGTGGCTGCCGGTGAGCCCATAATGTCTAGCGACCACATCGAAGACCACATACAAGTCACTCCAGATCTTTTCTATCCGCATGCGGATTACCTATTGCGCGTTAAAGGTGAAAGCATGCGTGATGTGGGTATTCTTGATGGTGATTTACTGGCGGTGCATGCCACCACGCAAGTCAACACTAATCAAATTGTGGTTGCGCGCGTCGATGATGAAGTCACTGTTAAACGTTTTCGCAAGCGCGGCAACATTGTAACGCTATTACCTGAAAATGAAGAGTTCGACCCTATACGTGTAGACCTTCGCGAACAAGACTTCTCCATTGAAGGTGTGTATGTAGGTGTATTGCGTCTCGAACACTAGCCAGTCTCGAACACTAACCAATCGAATACTAACAAGTGTATGAATAAGCTAAGTGTATAAATATGCTAAGTGCATAAATAAGACTCTAAATACATAAGATTCTAAATACATAAGATTCTAAATACATAAGATTCTAAATATATAAGTTTAATAAGATTAGCAGGTGCATCATAGCAACACTAACCAATACAGCACTGGAACATCTGCTTAAAACACAACCGACACTGTGGCGTGGCAGGGATCAACACGCCAACTATGAAGACTCTATTCCCACAGGCTATGCACAACTAGATGAAGTATTGCCATCGGGTGGTTGGGGTATTGGTTGTTTAACCGAGCTACTGCTCGAACAACATGGCATTGGCGAGCTCAGCTTGCTGTTGCCAGGCTTACGGCAAGTTACTTCAAACAATCTCGCAGACAATCACGCGAACAACCATGCCGGTAATCATGCTGACAATCAGTCCGGCAACCATACTGGCAATCCATCTGTAGGCAATCCATCTGTAGGCAATCCATCTTTAGGTAATCCGTCTGTAGGCAATCCGTCTGTAGGTAACCAATGGGCAGCCCTGGTCAACCCGCCCTACTTACCTTATGCACCGGCATTGGTTAATGCAGGCATTAACCTTGAACGCTTACTGATTATCAACACCGATAACGACACCGACACCCTGTGGGCAACCGAACAATTACTGCGTGCCGGTATTTTTGCTGCCGTCGTGAGTTGGGTTACTCGCACCACGGCGCAAAAACAACGTCGTTTACAACTGGCAGCAGAACTGGGTAAAACCTGGGCAACCGTTTACCGCCCGGCCAGTGCACAAGACCAACATTCACCCGCTGCACTGCGCATTATTGTAAGTCAGTCGCAACATATGGTGCTTGATATTATTAAAGCGCGCGGTGGTAAACAACACACGGTGTATATAAAACCGAGCCAGTTCGATCAATCACAAGGTGTTGAATGGCCAGCCATGCCGCCGGAGTTTAATGCACCTGGCAAACTAGCCTCTGTCAAATTTGCATCGGTTAAACCCACGCCCTGACCATGCTGTGGGCTTGTCTTTATTTTCCGCAGTTGCCAATCGACCGGCAACAAGCATCAACCGACGCTACTGTGCCAACGGCCATCGTTTGCCAACAAGGCTTACGTAAGCAAATTATGGCTTGCAATAGCGTGGCAAGTGAACTTGGTATTCACGCCGCTTTAGCGTTAAACAGTGCGTATGCCATTGCACCGCATTTGCAAGTCAGTGAGTACAATGAAGAGGAGCAACAAGCGCACTTAAAGCAACTTGCCTTATGGGCCCTGGGTTATTCTTCGTGGGTAACACCACGTATGCCTGCAACCATTTTATTGGAAATAAAAGCCAGTTTAAAACTCTTTGGTGGTTTGGATGCCTTGCTCAATCAACTCTACACACAGTGCTTTGATCAAGGTTTAACACTTACGATTGGTGTTGCGCCAACCTCTACAGCAGCTGCTTTATTTGCTTATAGTGGCATTGAGAAACCAGCTCGCACTAAAAATACCATGCAAAACATGTTGCGTGAAATACCCGTGGAATACTTGTCCCTGGATGAATTTACTCAACGCGGTTTACGTCAATCTGGCATTCGCGAATTGCATCAGCTAATGGACATTCCACCGGCAGCCCTTACACGACGCTTCGGTCATCAATGCACTGACATTGTGTATAAAATTAACGGCACACTGCCCGACCCGTGTCCGGCATTTATTGCACCCGACACTTTTTCACAAGCTTTTGATTTACCTTTAGAAGCTCCTGACACCAACGCCTTAAGTTTTCCATTAAACCGTTTATTAAATGCATTGGGCGGTTACTTAAAATCGGGAGACAACGGCGTGACGTCACTCGACATTGTGTTGTATCACTATCGCCATGCACCGACAACGGTGGCTTTACGCTTTTTAAGCGCCACCGCAGACCACGGGCATTTATTTAAAGTCGCTAAGGAGCGTCTGGCCAACACCGACTTGCCAGAACCTGTAACACGCATAAAAATTCAAGCCACAGAGCTGGCTGATATCGAACGCGATGGCAAAGACTTGTTTCAAAAAAGTCAGGCGCAACCCACCAGCGTGCAACACGTATTCGATAACTTGATGGCACGTTTGGGCAAAGATGCGCTGTATACAGCGATGCCCGACGACGACCACCGACCAGAAAAGGCCTGGCTGGCGGCCATGCTGGAAACCAGGCAAGCTCCCAGTGAATGGCCGGCGCGCCCATTGTGGTTATTACCCGAGCCTCGGCGCGCAACCGAAGCGTTGCAATTGGCCACTCGGCCAGAACGAATTGAAAATGGATGGTGGGGTAACAATGACGTGCGCCGCGACTACTGTATTGCACATAATGAGCAAGGCAGTTACTACTGGGTCTTCCGCTCCAGACACGAGCTAGACGCACTTTTTATTCACGGCATTTTTGCCTAGCTCCTCACATCGCACATGAAGCCAAAATATTTGATTCTATAACCGTGCATGCTTCACAAAACGCCCAATGACTGGCTAGGATTTCCCTCGGTTAAATCGAATATATCTGCTTGTTTTTATTGCTTTTTTTACAACTCACCGAAAAATCAGACCGAGATTGCAAAAAATACAGAGAATCAGCTCGAAAAAACGGTCAATGGATAGGTTATTTCGCCGTTAACACCTTATAAGAAGACACGAAGTCATTCTGTTAAATCACCGCTTTTGCACAAAGTAGAAATGCGGTTTGTTCAAACCAAGGACCAAAAGCACTCAAATGCAACACAATTTGGTGTTAGAACATCTCCCAGGGTTGGGAATCTTTACGATCGATATGTTAGATCTCGCCAACCTGAAAAAGCCGTTCCTGTTTGGGAACTTCGGCTCAAGCACGCTTACGCTAATGGAAAACGGAATTTAACCGCCATGGCCGACGCGTACAAAAAAGACAACACCAAAACAGTTATAACCATTGGCTTTTTAGCCGTGTTTGCATTTATGGGATTGGCATTGGTGCTATCCATGGCAACGCTGAGCTCGGCTAACGACGAAATGTCGGCCCTAATCGAAGACAACGCCGAAAAAACCAGCCTGGCTTATCAAATGCGCGATGTCATTCGATCACGCTCAGGCGCGATGAAGTCGTTGTTACAGATAAACGACCCGGACGAGCGCGAGCTGATATTCGACAAACTCATCAATAACACTGATTCATACCGCCGCAGCCGAACAGCACTGGAGGCACTCGGTGCTAATGGTCGCGAGCAAGAAGTACTCGACAAAGTAGAAGAGGCCGACAAGCGAGTGGCAGAAATCTACAACAAAGCCAACGATAAAATCTACAGCATGAGCAGCACGCCAGATTCGCTCAAGTCTGTGCTAAGCGAGGTACAACTGCAGGAACTGGTGCTGCTCAACCAATTAAACGTTTTGGTTCAGTTGGAAAAAACACTGGCAGAAGAAACACTCGCCTCAAGCCAATCCAGATTTACAAAAATCAAGGGCTTGCTGCTAACGTTGTGTATGGCCGCCTTTGTCCTCTCATTGATAATTTCTGGTTTTGTTGTTAAACGGGTAACGACTGCTAATCGTAAAATAGCCCACTTAGCCAGTCATGACGACTTAACAGGTTTACACAATCGCCGCTCTTTTGAAGCCCAGCTGGAACACACTGTGGCTATTGCACCTCGTGCTAAAGATGCTTACGGATTAATGTTTGTTGATCTGGATCGATTTAAAATAATCAACGACACCTGCGGCCATCACGCAGGCGACCAACTATTAATTCAGTTAACTCAGATGATGCAAAATCGTTTGCGACGCGGCGACATGCTCGCACGAATCGGCGGCGATGAGTTTGCGATTATTGCCCGAGGCGACGCCTTCGAAGATATTGTCAAATTGGCTGAAGAGCTACGCGAGTTAGTGGCAGACTTTGACTTTTTGTACGCCAGTCAAACTTTCAAAGTTAGTTTAAGCATTGGTGTCATCCCCATTGACGGGGTCGAAACTGACTTAGAATCCATTTTAAGTGACGTAGACTCTGCTTGTTATGTTGCCAAGCAATCTGGTCGCAACCGTGTGCATGTAACGCAAGAAGACGATGCTGAGGTAGTTAAGTATCGAAACGACATTGCTGGAATGCAAAACATAAAAACGGCCTTGGCAGATGAGCGCTTGGTTCTGTTTCATCAACCGGTTTATAGAATACTGCCTGACAGTGTCGAAACCGCTCATAGCGAAATTCTGCTGCGTATTAAAAGCGAATCGGGTCAGTTATTTTCACCGGCTGAATTTATCCCCATCGCCGAAAAATACAATGTGATGACCGAAATCGATCGATGGGTCTTTAGCAATGTTGTCGATTGGTTGGCCACACATCAAGAAAAATTTGAAACACCAAATCTATTGATAAACTTATCCGGGCTGTCGTTTATAAATGATGAGTTTCTGGAGTTTGTGGTTGAAAAGCTTGAGTCTGGCATTATTGACCCGGCAAAATTATCATTTGAAATTACCGAAACCGCCGCCGTGGACAATATGCACAAGGCAAACGTGTTCATTGACCGGGTACATGCGTTGGGTTGTAAGCTGGCATTGGATGATTTTGGTGCCGGCTTTTCAACATTCGCCTACCTAAAAGAACTGCCTATCGATTATCTTAAGATTGATGGCTCTTTGGTTAAAAATTTGGCCAGCGACAATATTGATCGTGAAATGGTAAAAGCCATAAACGAAATCGGCCACACCGTTGGCGCTAAAACCATTGCCGAATTTGTTGAAGACGATGAAATACTCACAGTGCTTCGCCAAATGGGTGTTGACTACGCGCAAGGTTACGGCCTTGGCAAGCCACGTTCGCTGGACGAATTAGTCCACGATCTGAAGCCATTGGAGCAACTACCAGAACAGCCAGCAGAGCAGACCCTCAACGTTCAGAACAACTACAAAAGAGCTTCGTAGTCCTCAAAAGCATGTGCTTCAAGTCATTTTAGTAACATTGGTATTAACCGCATAACCCTGCTCCAACTCTTGCTCTGTTGGGTCTCGCACCTCAACGATAGCAATATGAAAATGCAAAATCTGACCTGCCAGGGGATGGTTCGCGTCAACGGTCACGGTGTCTTCTTCGATGGCCGTAACGGTGAGTAATTGAGTTTCTTCGTTCTCTTTATTCGATGCTTTTATCCGCATGCCAAGCGTTAAATCTATACCGCTAAATTGCTCACGAGATACGTTCTTTACCAGCTCTTCCTTCGCATAGCCATAACCGTCTTCAGGATAAATCACGACATCCAGCGCCTCACCTTTTCGTCGACCCGTGAGCTCGCGCTCCAGGCTACTTAAAATAGCACTGGTGTTGTGCATGTAAACCAGTGGCAATTGACCTTGAGACGAATCCAGCAACTCCCCATCTCCGTTCTCCAAACGATAGCTCATGGCCACAACAGCATTATCATCAATAACCATAGATACTAATTCTTATCTGCTGATTGACGCTCGCGCCGCACGACCAACCCCGCAATAAACTGGCGCAACACTTGATCACCACATTGTCGAAAATTGCGGGCCTCTGGCTTGCGAAATAAAGCCCCGGCTTCAGAGGCGCTCAGTGCGCTACCACCATCTTTTAAAATCGCGTGAACGTCGTCAGAACGTAGTGACAAGGCAATACGCAATTGTTTGAGCACGAGGTTGTTATCCATTTGCACTGCGGCCTTAAGCTTGTCAGGCTTGAGCGTGCCAGTGGCCTTGTCTTGCGACTGGGCACCAGCAAAGCCATCGCTGGCAGGTGCCGGCTCAACCTGTTTTCGTTTATCGTTTTTTTGCTTATCCGACGGGCGGCGGGCTGGCCATGGGCTAGCAGCTGGCTCGTCTTTTGGACCACGCAGCTCAAGTATCAAACCATCAAGAAATCGGGTAATCATTTCGGCGCTGCAACTGCTGAATTCGGGTTCGGACTCTTTTAAGCGCCAGCGCGCAGCCTGTGCGGTGGTCGCCGAGCCACCGCCCAGCTGAATAAGATGAGACGTGCGAGCGTCATCGCACCTGAGTGCATAGCGCAATCGCCGCAATAAATCGTTGTTATCCAAATTTTTTTAAGCCGGTTCTATTAAACTGCTGCAACGCGCGAATGTGGCCAAATCCACAAATGTGTTCCCAAACCGCAAAAGCAACGTTAATTCGTGTGAATTAGCGCTCAATTGTAATCGTTCTGATGTTCTGGGGTTCGACGTTTTTGTATTATAAGTACTATTGCGGTATACGGCAGACAGATGCCGTATAGTTTGCGTACCGATTCAGTGTCTGGGAAGTAACCGAATTTACAGTTAATGGAAGCATTGGTACCACAAAATCCGACCCTGCTGATTGTCTGTGTCATGCTTGCTTTAGCTGCCGGCTACTTCTTCGGTACACGGTATGCTCGCAGGCAGAAGCGGCTGATGCTTAAGGAGCTCAATCAAACCAGCCTGGATATGCTCGATGTAAAATCCGACCATGCCAAACTTTCCAAGTTTCTGGGTCAATCCCAACGTAAAGATCGACTGTTAAAACTTGCACTCAAACAATTAAAAGAAGCTAACACTCGCGCCGACATGCTACAGACGCGTGTCAATCGCATCGAAAAGCAGCACTATATAAAAACCTCCAGACTGCGTTTGCATGCAACTCAAGCGTCCGAAAAAGCGCGTCGTGCCGCAGCCATCGCCGCGCGAGCTGCCAGCCACCTAAAAAGAATGGAAGAAAATCAACCATCCACGCAAACTATAAATGCACCACCACCAAAGTCTTATGGTCAAGGCGCAGCTGTGCCGGTCGCTGTGGTCGATCAGCATTCACCAGAAGTGCAACGCGAGGCTATCACACGCGTCTCAAACCGTGATTCAGCCAGATTCACCCAACTGCGACCCAGTAATGAAGGACTGTGTTTTAATTCAGCTAACCTGCAGGCAATAGACGGTATTGACCCCTCTGTTGAAAAGCAACTGAATCAGGCAGGCATACACAGCGTTGAACAACTGGCCTTCATGAGCGACTCGGATTTAGCAGCATTGAGTGCCACTTTGGGAGACACCGCAGACGATACAAGACAACAGCAGAATTATACTGCCGCTTGGAAGGGTGGCGCACAACGATTATTAAGTAAATCTTAAAAAAGTTGAGTAAATCCTGAACGTTTTTTGCCATAGGCAACACTCACCAATTTTGTATTACAGCTCAACCTGTTATCATCCGCAGCTATGCAAAACGCTGCGCTACCACTTGAACTAGACGAATCCGAAACGCCAAGCATTTGGCCATGGGTTATTGCCGCCATTGCGTTCATTCTTTTATGCGTGTCTGTGCGATCAGATTTAAAGCATATTCCCAGATCAATTAGTCTGCAGGCTCACTCCATAGCACAATCACTTGGTGCATCCAACATTGATATAACGGTAGATGGTCGCGACATCAGTACCAGTGGCACTCTGGCAAATGGCGTTGATCGAGAAAATTTTGTTCAATCTTTAACCAGTATCAATGGTGCTCGAGTGGTCGTCGATGACATGATCGAATTCGACCCACGTGAACAAGCCCGCATCGATCTGCTTGGATTCAAGGAAGGCTTGAGCGATATCAATTTTTCTCAAGTGTCGTTTGAACGAGGTAGCGCATCTCTGACCAGCGAAAGTAGAGAGCCACTGCTGCAGCTAGTGCAAGTGCTTAAGGCTTACCCAAAATTTAGAATTCGCATTGCCGGGCACACAGACAACACCGGTAGAGCGGAAGTGAATCTACGCATCAGTCGCCAAAGAGCTGGGTCAGTTGCCGATTTTTTGATCGACAACAACATTAATCCTAATCAAATAATTTCGCAGGGCTATGGCGCAACACGGCCTATTGCTGATAACAGCACGGAAGCCGGCAGATCGGCAAACCGACGCATTGATATTAGTTATGTTAATTAATCCAGACCAGTTCGGGAGCATGGCTTGATTTACCTATTTTCTCAGATGGCAATTTCATTGGGACTTGCCGCTATTGTTGGCGCTGCACTTGGCTGGATTGTACATCGGGCACGATCGGGCAAGCAGATTCGGTCTCTACAGCAAGTGGTGACTCGACAACAGCAACAAGTCAGTCAGGCACAAACAGAGGTCAGTATTCTGACCGACGATTTTGATGACCTGAAGGCGCACAGCGCTAGCCAAATCAACGCACTGACAGTGGATAATCAAAAGATTCCAGCACTCAATCAGAACCTGGAGAAGAGCCAGCTTCTGGTGCGGCAGCTTATGCAAAAGCACACGGCCGAAATTGGAGAACTTGAATCGGCCAATGAAAAACTAGTGTCCAAGTCAAAGCAAGTGAACGATCGGGAGCGAGAATTTACAAAGCTGCAAGCAGAATTGGATATCGAACGGCGGAAAAACGGTAAGCCATCTACTTCCAATTCAGAGCACACGCTCAAGCATGCAGCGGGGCACACGAAAGAAGACACCCCAGCGCACCAACAGACCGAACTTGGACTAAGTACTGATGACAGAGACTCGTCAAGTGACTCTTCAAGCGACTCATCAAGCGACAGGGCAGATTCGCAGAACAAAAAAGGTGCAAGTACAGCGCTAGCTGCTGGAGCAGGCACGGCTGGCTTGGCCGCCGCAACAGTGACCGCCAACACCCAGTCAAACAGCATCCGGTCAAGCGCGGTCCGCTCAAGCAAGAGCGACGATGATTGGTCCAGCAAATCGGTGCAGGACGTTGCCAGCAAAGAAGAAACGGAAGCTGAACTAAAAGCCTTGCGCGACCAGCTAGCAGAACCAGTGGAAGAGGCTCAAGAGAAACCAGTAGACAATTCGATTAAGCCTTCAGAGGAAAGGTCAGCGCCGCAAACTGGTGTTTACGACGCGGGCCGCCCACACAAGCTGGATGAAACCACAGTCGACGAAGAAGAACTGGAGCAACTATTTGACCCTGTTGATCAACAGGACGACCTTAAACAAATTTTTGGCATTGGCCCGGTAACCGAAAAAACCCTTAATAAACTCGGCATTACGGCTTATTCGCAACTGGCTGAGCTTAAGCAGCACGACATTGAAAAAATCGCCGATGCCTTGCAAATTTTTCCCGGCCGAATAGAGCGTGATAACTGGGTTGGTGGGGCTAGAGCGCAGCTGGAAGAGGTGCTGGAAGACCTTTAATAAGTCAGGTGTATTTGGGCCTCAAGTGGCGTAAGGCTTGCAACGATGACAACAGGTTTATCGACACTCACATCGTGCCAATTTTGCGACAAAAATCCGCCGCCTCTATCCTGTTTCTAAGCAGCTTCTTACTGCCTGCCACAGCACTATTCGCCAACGGCGAAATCACCGCTTTTTCTACTTGTACAATCGGCAGCGCTACCGGTTCAGTGGACGCACAATGTGCGACCCTGAGTGTCCCATTGGACCCGCAAAAGCCTGACGGTGACACCATCGACTTGCACGTTGCCAAACTGGCTGCTCAAACACGAAAACCCAAAGCAGACGCTTTCACGTTACTGGCTGGCGGCCCGGGTCAATCAGCCACAGAGTCGTTCCCGGCGGTGTCCTTTGCGTTTCGGCATATTCGCCGAGATCGCGACATCATCCTGCTAGACCAACGCGGCACTGGTGCATCTAACAAACTCGATTGTCCAAACCCTGGTGAAGATGACGATACCAGCAACCTGTTTTTTGATGCACAAAAAACTGAAGACTCATCCAGGCAGTGTCGTGAAGCGTTGGATGTAGACCCACGATTTTTTTCAACCAGTGTTGCAGTGAAAGACCTTGAGCTACTCAGACAAGCGCTGAACATTCCGCAATGGAATATTTATGGCGTATCGTACGGCACTCGCGTCGGTTTACATTATTTGCGCCGGTACCAGAACAATGTGCGCAGCATCATTCTTGATGCGGTTGTGCCTCCTGAAAAAGCCCTGGGTCCTGAGGTTGCTCTGGTCGCCCAGCAATCGTTGCTGCGCATGTTTGATCGGTGCGAATCAAACGATGGTTGTCATGAAGCTTTTCCAAATTTGCGCACGGGTACACTGGCATTACTGGAACGATTAAAAAAACAGCCCGTTAGCATTCAGTACGAAAATATCAGCACAGGTGAGCTGAGCACCATGGAATTCAGTGACAAGCATTTGGCCGTCACCTTAAGGCTGATGTCATACAGCGCGCACGGCACATCCATATTGCCCTCTATGCTATATGACGCCATCGAGCATGACAACTTCGCATCACTGGCACGTCAGGTTCAGCTGCAAATATCTGCACTTAGCGATACCCTGGCCGGTGGCATGCACAGCGCAGTCGTGTGTACCGAAGACGAACCCTTTTTGCCAGATGATTTTGACACAAGCGTTTTGGACAAAACCTACTTGGGTTCAGAGCTGCTGCTGGCCATGCAAAGCACCTGTGGACAGTGGGATCAAGGCGTTATCGACGATGACTTTCACACACCGGTTAAGTCTGATAAACCGGCAATGGTTTTATCTGGAACAGACGATCCAATCACCCCGCCAGCTTACGGCGATATGATAGTCAAGCATCTTGAAAACGCGGTGCACATCGTTAATGAAAATCAAGGTCATATGCAGGCAGCATTGGGCTGCACACCCTTGTTAATGGCGGAGTTTGTCAACAAAGCATCGGTTAACGAACTCCCACTTGATTGCCTGGAACGCATTCGAGCACCGGCATTTTTTATCGACGCTAATGGCCCACTACCATGATTGAGGCCATAAATTTAAAAAAGTCTTTTGCCAAACCCGGTGCGGGAAAAAAAGAACAACCCGTGCTGGCGGTAAGTAACGTTAGCTTCACTGCAACAGACGGTCAGGTAACCGGCTTACTTGGGCCCAATGGCGCTGGCAAATCAACCACTCTACGAATGCTTGCAACGCTGATAAAGCCTGATGAAGGCTCAGCCAGCATTGATGGCTTTGATGTGGTTAGCGATGTACTGGCGGTTCGTCAACAACTCGGTTTTATGCCACACAATGCCGGCATCTACCCTCGGCTCACGGCGCGCGAGAACATCAACTATTATGCAAAGCTTTGTGGCTTGTCCCGCAACGATGCAAAACAACGCGTTGATGCCTTGCTAGAGCAGCTGGATATGCACGGATTCGCCGATCGACGCTCAGCCGGTTTTTCTCAGGGTCAACGCACCAAAGTGGCCTTAGCTCGTGCTTTGGTACATCGACCACAAACACTGATGCTTGACGAACCTACCAATGGCCTTGATGTGATGGCAACCCGTGGTTTGCGCGAAATTATTCGTGATCTGGCCAAGCAGGGACACTGCGTATTATTCTCAAGCCACATAATGCAAGAGGTCTCAGCGCTGTGTGATCACATCGCTGTTATTTCGAATGGCCGAATCGCAATTGCTGATTCCTTAAGCGGCATAAAAGACAGAACAGGTGAGGATGACCTGGAAGACGCGTTTGTCCGTGCCATTGGTGAAACGCCATGAGATTCTTTGCGGTCATGATCAAAGAGATCATTGATAACCTGCGTGATCGACAAACTGTATTTTACGCCTTGTTATTCGGGCCTGTTTTGTTACCGCTACTATTGGGCGGTTCTATTATTTTAAGTTTGAAACAACTCTCTATCGACTTTGATGAGGTTTTACCTTTAGCTGTTGTTAATGCCGAAAGTGCACCGAATCTGATGGAATTTCTGTATAGCAATAACATCGATATAGAGACTGCTCCTGAAAACCCTGAGAAGGCTGTTCGTGACGGTGATGTACCTCTCGTTTTAAAAGTGATGCCTGGTTTTAACGATGCAATTCGTGCAGCGCAACCAGCCCCTGTAACTCTGCTGGTCAATGAGGGTGATAAAGCCTCAGCAAAGCAAACCCGCAGAGTCAGAACCTTATTGCAAGGATACGAGCGCACCATCAATGCATTACGATTGCAACACCGTGGCATTAACCCCGACATCTTCAACAGTTTAGAAATAAGCACTGAGGACACTTCTTTAGACGGTGCAGGCGGTCAGTTACTGGCCTCACTGTTACCCTTCTTGTTGATTATTTCAATGGTTATGGGTGGGTTTTATCTGGCTATTGACACAACAGCCGGGGAGCGCGAACGTCAGTCCCTGGAACCCCTTCTCGGGTTACCACTGAAGCGACAGTCGTTGGTTTTAGGCAAATTTGGCGCAACCATGTGTTTCGTGGGCCTGTCAGGAATGCTGACATCGCTAAGCGTGTTTATCTTGTTTCAGTTTTTCCCCACCGACATCATTGGTGGTGGTCTCAACTTTGATGCGTCAACTATTACTAAAGCTTTTTTGGTTGCATCTCCATTGGTGGCTTTTATTTCAGCAGTCCTGATAACCGTGTCGGCATTCACTCGAAGTTCAAAAGAGGCACAAACCTATTTAGGTGTGTTGATGGCCATACCAATGGCACCGTTTTTCATATTGCAGTTTATCAGCATACGTTCTGAGTTGTTCACTATGCCTGTGCCCATGCTTAGCCAGTATCAGTTGCTGGAGCGCATTGTTTTAGCCGATGACACACCTGCCCTGTTCATTATTTTATCGGTGCTCGGTACTCTGTTTTGTGCAGGCCTCCTTTTGGGCTTAGCGATCAAGCTGTACTCGCGTGACCGCATTCTTATGTAACTCGGTTACATAAGAAGGCATAAAACCAATCATTGAGATGGCAGCTCAATTCGCGTAAATGCATGGCAGTGAAGCGACACTGACACCTTCGATGTGGCAAGCACCTCAATAGACACAACATAGCCGAATAACGTCGTTTCTACTATACCTTCACCTTTTACCTGTTAACCAGTTCCCCATAGCAAATACGCCATATTACCCTTCCGGGTCAAATTGTATAAGCAGAGCATACTATCTGCCGATAAATCCTTGGATACCTCCAAACAACAATAAAATCTACCACGGTAGGATGACAGAAACTCGCCCCATCATCGCACTGCTGACCGACCACTACTTTGAGTATCAGGCGTCGGTTGTAGAACTGCTCGTGTCCGAGCTTTCGAACGTGGGATATGCGTCGCTCTGCATAACACTAACCGAGTTACAAAATGCAGATTCGCATAACACAAGAGGTAAAACAGCCAATTCTTTTTTAATGGAGCTGAATCAATACGACATTAGCGGTGTTATAGCATTGTCAGGTACTTTGGTTCGCAGCAACACACCTGATACCCTCATAGAGATGTTAAATGGTATTGATAAACCAGTAGTAAGCACAGGGTTTGAATTAGCGAATGTTCCCAGCGTTACCCTTGATGAGTCCAGCGGCATGCAAAGCCTGATGGATCATCTGGTCAGCAGCGGCGAACGAAAACGATTTACATTCATACGCGGCTACGAGAACGACCCATATTCGCTAGCACGTGAAGCAATTTTCAGGTCAACACTACAAGCACACGGACACGACCCAGATCAGTGCGAATATATCAGGGGTAACTTCAACGCCTACACCGCCTACCAGTCAGTAGACAGTCTTTTAGCTCGTGGAGCAAAACCGGACTGCATTGTTGCGGCCAATGACATTATGGCTGCCAGCGCAGGACGTGCTGCCAAGGTAAATGGCTTCTCAATTCCATCCGATATTGCCATCAGTGGCTTTGATGACACCAGCGAATCAACCAGCCACTCTCCAACAATTACCACCGTTAGAATGCCTACAGCAAAGTTGGCAAAAGAGAGCGTGAGTTTATTAGTAAGACAAATACAGGCAGCTGAGCCGCAGACAAAAATCTCAGCATCTTTACAAGTGCCAACCGAGCTAATAATCAGGCAGTCTACTACTAGCTCCAATATTGATGCAGAGCTTAATCAAAGTATAAGTGAACCGCAGCTACGTCAATTACTCACACAAATGATGAAAGGTCTCGATACACCGGATGGCCTTTGCATGCAAGACATATCTGAGCCGCTCTGGCAGACGCTTATTAACGGTGGAAACGACATCGTTCATTTCGCCGAAGGGCTCAGAGCGAACGCCATCTTTCAACACAACCATTGGTCGACAAATATATGCGACAAGGTGGAAGAGATAAGCAAGAAGCTACTCAAAAATAGGAAAGATGACAGCCGCATGGCGATTGTCTCATCCGCCATTTTCAGCGTAAGGGAAAAGGTGTGGGCTTTGGAAATGGACCAGCATTTCGAATTAACCCGTTTACACAACGTCCGGCATGACATGATGCTTGATATGAGCTCATGCAGTAATGTGGAAGACATTTGCTCAGCAATGGACCGCTGGGTCCACAGCCTCAAGACGCCGCGTAGCTTTCTGGTTTGTTACCCGGAAGTTAGCTCAAGCCCAGGCAAACAAGCTCAGCTAATGCATGTCTTTCGAAATGGCGAAACTGAAGTAGCCGAATCAACCCCCTTTGATTCCAAAATGATATTGCCCGAAGCCTATCATGGCGATCTGTGCGATAGCTTTTTGGTTATGTGTCCCATTTGTGTAGATGACATGCTGTTTGGGTATTTATTACTTGATCCAAGTGACATGCTACTGACTTACATCGATGCAGCTGCCCAATGTATCGGCAATGCGATGAGAACACATTATCATTTTGGTGAGTTACAGCAGCAACGCGATACCTTGGAAACGGTCAATGAAGAACTTGAAAAAGTCGCCAATTACGACTTGCTAACAGGATTAGCAAATCGTCTACAGTTCTCACAGTATTTGGAGAACTGCTGTAATCAGGCTTCAGCTAACTCGCCTTTTACACTTCTGTTTATTGATCTCGATGGATTTAAACTTATAAACGATACGCTAGGGCATTCAGTGGGAGACGAGTTACTGAGCAAAGTTGCGCAGCGCTTAAAGAATTTAATTAACGCATCCCCCCACTACGAAGGCTTTATAGCAAGACTTGGTGGCGATGAATTTACGGTGATTTTGCAAGCAAAAAACAATCAAGCCAATATTCATCAAACGGCGGATCAATTTTTAGAGTTGTTATCTAACCCATATGAGCTCAACGAAAAAATTGTTTCGGTTTCGGCCAGCATTGGTTGCGCCACCTACCCCATTAATGCAACTGATGCCGAAAGTGTTGTCGTACGCGCCGACATCGCTATGTACGAAGCAAAGGAAAAGGGTAAAAACAAAGTGGTGTTTTTTACACCGGACATGATCAGGTCAGACAATCAAGAACTGCAATTAGCACAAGACTTAAGGCAGGCGCTGAATAACGAAGAGCTCTGCATGTATTACCAGCCTCGTATGGACCTGAAAACCGGAAAAATGCACACAGCTGAAGCATTGATGCGATGGCTGATTGACACGCCCGACGGCCTTAAATCCAAAGCGTATCCTGACGAATTTATTGCACTGGCAGAGAAAATTGGCGTTATAGAGCAACTTGATACCTATGCACTTGACTACAGCTGCAAACAAGCAGCTGCATGGAGTGCCGCAGGCACACCATTACCGATTTCAGTCAATGTATCAGTGAAGCAGTTGCAGCAACCCTCATTCGTTCCAACGGTCCGACGGGCCATCCAAAAGTACAACCTTGATCCAAGTCTGTTGGAGTTGGAAATAACTGAAACCGCTGCAATGACCGATGTAGAAAATAACATCGCCAAACTAAGCGAAATTAAGTTGTTAGGCATAACGATTTCTATTGATGACTTTGGTACCGGCTACTCGTCTCTTAACTATTTAAAACGCCTGCCAGTGGATAATTTAAAAATCGATCGATCGTTTATCATGGATATAGATCAAAGTGATGGTGGTGATTCAGCCGACGCATCCATTGTAAGGGCTGTTGTAGCTTTGGGAAAAAGTATGGGCTTTGGGCTGGTAGCAGAGGGAATAGAGACTGAAGAACAGAACGATTTTATCAAGAGTCTTGAATGTGACCAGGCGCAGGGGTATTTATTCAATCAGCCTTTGCCAGCAGATCAAATCACAAAAATACTACTCGATGATCAAGGCGACCTGACGGATAAAGATTTGGCCGCCTAGTCAGCTACATTTATACTTACACATACGACAATCCCAAGCCCAATAGCGCAGCCACAAGCAGTATCCTGAAAATTGACCAATGCATAAAAAAGGCTGCAACACCACAAAGCACTGTCAGTAGCACTACTCGCCAATCAAGTGAACTTAAGCTTGGCGTCCAAAGCGTCAAGGCCCCATGCTTAACAGGCTCGACTGTGGTGAACCAAACATGCAGTGCAAACCACACTGATAAATTGAGGATGACACCGACTACAGCGGCAGTTATCGCGTTCATTGCGCCTTTGAGCCGGGGCTGATCACTGAGCCATCCAATATAAGGCGCGCCAACAAAAATCCACAAAAAGCACGGTGCAAAAGTGACCCACAAGGTAACCAGAGCCGCAGATAAAGCCAAGCCCATACCACCCGCTTTAAAGCCTGCAATAAACCCGACAAACTCTGTCACCAGAATCAGTGGCCCTGGCGTTGTTTCAGCCAAGCCTAAACCGTCCATCATTTCACCCGCTGTGAGCCATCCATACTGAGTGACAACATCCTGTGCCAAATAGGCCAGTACCGCGTATGCACCGCCAAAAGTGACCACGGCGAGTGTTGAGAAAAACGTACCCACCTGGATAAGCAATTCATGTGCTCCAAAACCCCAGAGCATTAACACCGGCAACCACCAGATGATTAACCAGATAACAACGGTGCGGATACTGGCATTTAACTGTTGTCTGCCTGGCGCTTTTACACCTGTGATGGCATCACTTGAGTGAATATAGAAATACCCGTACACGGCAGCGCTAATAACAATTAGTGGAAAAGCCACATCGAAGAAAAATATACCAATGAACGCCACGGCTGCAATCAGCCACTGTTGCGCACCCTTCAGCGCCTTTTTACCAACACGAAGCAACGCCTCAATAACAACAATAATGACAGCTGCCTTTATGCCTAAAAACAAGCCCTCGATTAGTGGCACATTACCGTACCAGGAATATAAAGTACCCAAAACGATTATCAGCAACGCACCGGGTATGACAAACAACAGCCCGGCAATGAGGCCACCACGTATGCCGTGCAATCGCCACCCAGCGTAGGTAGCCAGCTGCATGGCCTCCGGCCCGGGCAACAACATGCAAAAACTCAACGCGCTCAAAAACTGATTTTCACTTAACCAATTTTTTTCTTCGACCACCATTCGATGCATGAGCGCAATTTGCGCTGCCGGCCCTCCAAATGAGAGCAAGCCGATTTTTAACCAGATTAAAAATGCCTGCGCAAGATCAGGTGTCGGCGTGTTCTCCGCCTTATCAACGCTGTTCATGGCTGCGCACTACTTTTGAGGTGTTGACGATGGCCAGTCATGGCCTTCATCGGTGGCATCCCTCGCCCATCGATACAAGGCATCATAAATCAACATCCCTGCGTTCAGTTGTTCCAGATCATCGGTGTACATGCGAGAAAGACCTAATGACGCGGCAAGTAATCCAGCACTTTGAGGTGCCAGTTCGAGCTTGTCTGTATCAGCTCCACGCACGATAGTAGCGACGCGTTGCAATGCTTCATTGTTTAATCCAAATTCGGCTAACATGCTGTCAAAAGTACATTGCTCTTCACGGTGACTGAAAAACACGTTTTCAATATCAAAGGCGGTGGCACCAAATTTTTCCGCCACCGCTTCGACTTCAGATGAGGCGACAAATAAAAACTGCGCATTGGGATCAACAAACCGTCGAATCAGCCAAGGGCATGCAACACGATCAATTTTTGGACGCAAGCGAGTCACCCAAACTGTTTGCCCGTTTTCATTGGTGGAAGGCACACTGGCATTTTCTAACATCATTTGAGATGCATCACGCCAACCAAATTGCCCGCCTTCGAGCACTTCGGCCTGCACACCAGTCGATCGCAGCACAGCCGCAGCACCCTCGCTGAGCTTCAATCCTTTCTGACAATAGACCACGGCACGCTGGCCATGTAGTCGGCTTGCCAGGGATGAAACCTCTTTAAACGGATGGCGAAATGCGCCGGGGATCAGTTGGGGGTCGTCATTAAAATCGTCATCTATACGCACATCGACCAGCGCAGGTGCTGCTGGGGTGCCAATGAGTCGGGCGAGTTGTTTTACGGTTATTTGAATAGGTGAAGCCACAATGCATCCTCTTCGTTAAGTTCAACGATAGCGTTTAAAGTAATTTGCCTGGATGCGAAAGTAGGCTGGCGCCTCACGAGGCAATCGCGGCCCCTTAGCGTTATTATCTCCCAGCGATTCGTATGCGGTCAATGCCCTATCAGATAGCATGAGACCGATAATGAACCCGAAAAGGGTCAATTAGAGGGCGAATGTGTGTGAATCAGTTGGCATTTAATACTGAAGCGGCGATTTTGACTTTAAAATGTCACTTATTAATCTTTTTTATGGTTAGTAAAGTGAAAATCGCGTCTCCCCATAGTAAAATCCAGTTTCTTATTCGCTCAGGAATGCCAAGCCGTGTCACTAGACAATCCGATGGTTCGTTTTGACAACGTTCAAAAGAGCTACGACGGCAAAACTCTCGTTGTCAAAAATTTAGACGTGGATATCGCACAGGGCGAATTTCTGACCATGCTCGGCCCCTCAGGTTCTGGCAAAACCACAAGCTTAATGATGCTGGCAGGCTTTGAGCCCGCAACCCACGGCGAGATCTACTTAAACGGTAAGCCGATTAACAATGTACCGCCCAATAAGCGCGGCATTGGTATGGTGTTCCAGAACTACGCGCTGTTTCCACATATGACGGTCGCCGAAAATTTGGCGTTTCCGTTAAAAGTCAGAAACTTCAGCCAATCTGACATTAATACAAAAGTACAGAACATACTCGATCTTGTCGAACTGCCAGAATTTGGACATCGTCGACCAGCGCAACTCTCTGGTGGTCAGCAACAACGAGTGGCTGTAGCGAGAGCACTGGTTTTTGAACCCGAACTGGTGCTCATGGACGAACCTTTGGGTGCACTGGACAAACAGCTGCGCGAACAAATGCAGTACGAGATTAAACACATACACGAAAATCTTGGCGTCACGGTGGTCTATGTAACCCACGACCAGTCAGAAGCACTAACGATGTCTGATCGCATTGCTGTTTTTGAAGACGGTGTGATACAGCAGCTTTCCTCGCCAAACGACTTATACGAAAAACCGGAAAATTCTTTTGTTGCACAATTTATCGGTGAGAATAATCGAATCAATGGCAGTATTGTCGACATAAGCGGAAACGTGTGCTCCGTACAGCTTGATAGTGGTGAACAAGTCAGTGCAGAAAAGGTCGTCGACGGCGACGTTGGCACACGCACCACCTTGTCGATTCGACCAGAAAGAATTGAACTCGAACCACCGGCAGGTTCAGTGCCGGTGACCATTCCTGGAAAAATCGAAGAACTCATCTACCTCGGAGATCACATTCGCGTGCGAATGTCGGTTGCAGGCACAGACGAATTTATCGTTAAAGTGCGCAACCGCACGGGTAGAAAAAATCTGGAAGCGGGACAGCAAACCACCGTTGGATGGAGCCCGGAAGATTGTCGTGCACTGGATGAAATATCCGTTGGCTAATTAAAGTTTAAACACCGCCTACGTGCCGGTTGCGATAGCAAAAGCACGCAACACTATAATTACGTCGTCAGCTTGTTAAGACGATTTCGAGAATCCTTTTGGGAGAGTGAACTACATGAAATTTAAATTGCTATTGACATCAACAGCTGTTTCAGCAGCGATGCTTGCATCCGCTGCCAGCGCTGGCGAACTGACCATAATGTCCTGGGGCGGTGCGTACACCGTGAGTCAGGTTGAGGCTTACCACAAGCCTTGGATGGCAGCCACTGGCCACAAAATCAACTCAGTTGATTCTGACAATCCAGCAGCACCAATCAAAGCACAAGTAGAAGCAGGTAACGTATCTATTGACATCGCTGATGTCGAATATTCAGATGCTGTGCGCTACTGTGACGAAGGCCTGCTGGAAGAAATCGATGCGTCTGCATTGCCTGCAGCCCCTGATGGCACTCCAGCTGCTGATGACTTCATCGAAGGCGCTTTGACCGATTGCGCAGTTGCCAACATCGTATGGTCAACTGTCTTTGCATACGACAGTTCGAAAATCTCCGGCGAAGCACCAACATCACTGGCTGATTTTTTCGACACAACTAAGTACCCTGGAAAGCGAGGCATGCGTAAAGCAGCTAAAGCTAACATGGAAATGGCGCTTATCGCTGATGGCGTAGCCCCTGATGATGTTTACTCAACTCTGGAAACAGATGAAGGTGTTGCTCAGGCACTAGCCAAAATGGACTCTATTAAAGACGACATTATTTGGTGGGAAGCTGGCGCACAACCTCCTCAGTTACTGGCTGACGGTGAAGTACTCATGACAACAGCTTACAATGGTCGTATTTTTGGTGCAGCTGTTGGTGAAGGCAAGCCATTTGAAATTGTTTGGGATGGTCAGATTCTTGACTTCGACTTGTTCGTCATTCCAAAAGGCGCGCCTAACAAAGAGCTGGCCATGGACTTCATCAAGTTCGCAACTGGTACTGAACCTCTTGCTGCACAAGCGTCCTGGATTTCTTATGGTCCAGCTCGCGCCTCTTCGGCAGCATTGGTTGGTAAGTATAAAGATGGCGAAACTGACATGGGCCCGCACATGCCAACTGCACCAGAAAACATGACGACTGCGTTGGTTAATAATTTTGAGTTTTGGGCTGATCGAAACGATGAGTTAAGTGAACAGTTCAATGCATGGTTGCTTGCCAACTAAGTTAAAGCGCTGGGTTTATTTACTTGGGTTAATTTAGTTAAGTAATTTACCGAAGCTCTAACTTTGTAGTAAATCGGCAGCTGCATTGCGGCTGCCGATTCGAGACATCAGTACTATTCTTCCACTCAATCGGTTTTAGCAATCTCATCCATGGAATCAAAGAGCACATTGCAGAACGATGCGCCGTTGACCGCTGCAGATGGTACGCCATTACACAAAGCATTGGCACGCGCCACGCGTCGGGCAAAATGGCGAGCTTTTTTATTGGTTTTTCCCTTGCTGGCATTCATCATTATTACGTTTGCCATTCCTATTGCACAAATGCTCTATCGCAGTGTGAATAACACGGCTTTTTCGGACAATATGCCCAACCTTGTTGAGTACTTTGCAAAAAACGAGGTGACCGGTGTACCTGACGAAGATGGATACACGGCACTGGTTGCCGACCTGGTCCAGGCTCGTGAAGCCAAAACTATTGGCGTTGTCGCCACCCGAATAAATTACGAACTGCCTGGTGCACGCAGTCAGTTCACCAGCGGAGCTCGTAAAGCCGCGAGGCTTGAGGCGCCGTTTAAAGAATCCCTGATTGACATAGATGAGGACTGGAACGACCCGCATTTGTGGAATGTTATGCAACGAGCAGCCAATCCTGTGAGCGCAAGTTTCTACCTTGCCGCCGTTGACATGAAATACGATGAAACCGGCAACGTCGTGAGAGCACCAGAAAACAAACGAATTTACGTGCCATTATTTTTGCGTACGCTTTGGTTATCAGGACTCATTAGCGTGTTGTGTTTAATACTTGCTTTTCCCGTTGCACGCTTACTAGCAACATTACCACTGCGCTATTCAAACTTACTCATGATTTTTGTGTTGCTGCCATTCTGGACTTCGCTTCTGGTGAGAACAACTGCATGGATTGCACTGTTACAAAGCCAAGGCGTGCTTAACGATATCCTGGTGGGAACCAATGTACTGGCAGACGAAAACCGTGTACAGCTAATGTACAACCAGGCCGGAACCATCATTGCCATGACGCATATTCTGCTGCCGTTCATGATATTGCCGTTGTACTCTGTCATGAAGTCCATCCCACCAACATATGTTCGAGCCGCACGCTCGCTTGGTGCATCATCATGGACTGCATTCTGGAAAGTGTATTTCCCACAAACCATTCCAGGTATCGGTGCTGGTGTGTTACTGGTATTTATACTGTCGATCGGCTTCTACATTACACCAGCGTTGGTAGGTGGTTCATCGGGTCAGCTTATTTCAAACGAAATAGCACGACATATGTTGCAATCACTTAACTGGTCACTTGCAGCAGCCCTAGGTGGCATATTGCTGTTTATTATTATCGTTTTCTACTGGCTGTTCGATAAAGTGGTCGGTGTTGACAACATGAAGCTGGGATAACCATATGGCCAAGTTACCTGCTTATACAACACCGCTTGAACGTGTTTGGCATTACACCTATCTATTAATATGCGCATTAATTTTTTTGTTTCTGGTTGCGCCAATTTTAATGGTAATGCCTTTGTCGTTTAACGCTGAGCCATACTTTACATTTACCCAAAAAATGTTGAGCTTTGACCCCGCTGGTTACTCCATGCGGTGGTATGACAAAATTCTTACCCACGGCATGGCCGCGCCCGAGATTATGCGATGGTCGAAGGACTGGTGGCTTGATGCGTGGGAAAATGCGCAATGGCTACACGCTGCTAAAAATTCGGTGATCATCGGTGTGTCGGCAACGCTGTTAGCCACAACATTGGGAACACTGGCAGCGATGGGCCTGTCTCGACCTGAAATGCCATTCCGACGCGCTATTATGGGTTTACTAATTTCTCCTATGATTGTGCCACTGATTATTACGGCGACCGGGTTGTTCTTTTTCTATTCTAAAACCGGGCTAGCGCATACCTACATTGGTGTGATAATGGCGCATGCAACACTGGGTATTCCGTTTGTTATCATCACCGTCACAGCTACCATGGTTGGTTTTGATCATTCGTTGTCGCGCGCGGCGCTTAACTTGGGTGCAACACCATTGACAGTGTTTAGAGAAATCACCCTGCCCCTCATTTTACCAGGCGTTATTTCAGGCGCTCTGTTTGCGTTTGTCACATCGTTTGATGAGGTCGTCGTGGTGTTATTTGTTGCAGCCTTCGATCAACAAACCATCCCCCGACAAATGTGGAACGGTATTCGGGAACAAATATCACCAACGATTCTTGCTGTGGCGACCATTTTAGTTATATTCTCTATATTGTTGCTTACAACCGTTGAAGTGCTGCGCAGACGCTCAGAAAGACTACGCGGCATTTCCCCGGCTTAGTTGATACATTTTTCTTTATGGACAAAGTTTATGGACAAAGTTCATGGACTTAGCTGATACCCTGATGCAAGCAAGGCCACTATGCTAAACAACAAAGCCGCTGTCATCACTGGTGCGAGTCGTGGCATTGGCGAAGCTACCGCCATTGAACTTGCATCCCAGGGTGTTTGTGTCGTATTGGCCGCTCGTAGTAAAAATTCGCTTGACGATATTGTCTCGCGTATTCAGGACAACGGCGGACAAGCGCGTGCCATTGAATGCGATGTCAGTGAATATGACGATGTCGCCAATGCTGTAACCGAATGCGTGGCCGAAAACGGCAAGATCGATATTCTGGTCAATAACGCAGGCCTTATAGACCCTATTGCCCGTATTGAAGATTCTGACCCTATTCAGTGGGCTAATGTTGTCGATGTAAATCTAAAAGGTGTGTATCACGGACTTCGCGCAGCATTGCCGCTAATGAAAGCGCAAGGCAGCGGTGTGATTGTTAATATCAGTTCTGGTGCGGCAACCGGCGCTTTGGAAGGCTGGAGTCACTATTGCGCAACCAAAGCAGGTGTGTTGTCTTTGACTAAGTGTGCGCACAAAGAGGTGGGAGATCTTGGCATACGAGTCGTGGGCATGAGCCCTGGCACTGTAGCCACTGATATGCAAGTGTCTATAAAAGCGTCGGGAATTAACCCCGTAAGCCAGCTGGAAACATCTGACCACATACCTGCAGAGTGGCCAGCAAAAGCCATTGCCTGGCTATGCACAGACGCTGCAATCGAATATGCAGGAACTGATTTTTCGATAAAGACCGAAGAAGGCAGACGCTTGGTCGGCCTGGTATAAGGCGGCCCGGTTTAAGACAGTTGCACACGTATTACCGCAAACTTTCAAAGAAACGTTCAAACCGCGGCTTGTAGCTGTCGAGAATATTCATAGAAAGCAAGGTATGTGTGGCTCTGCCACGTACTTCTTCACGCGAGAAAAATCCATAAACACGTGAGTCAGCACTACTATCACGGTTGTCGCCCATGGCAAAATAGTGTCCATCTGGTACCAATACAGAATATTGAGCATAGGGGTTGTTTGGATCTGGCTTCACTGTGACCACATGATCTGGCATGCCGTCGAAAGATTCTAATGTATACAATCCCGTCTCCCTGTCGCTAGACCTGAGTGGCGCTAAAGAATCACTTGAAGCATTAGAGTAAATAGCTGAGGTACCGTTGATGTAAAGCTGATTACTCACCAAACTAATTTCGTCACCCGGCAAACCAATTAATCGCTTTACCAATCGCTTGTCAGCTTTGTCCGAATTGATAACGATAATATCACCACGTTGCGGGTCGCCCAATTTGGCGATAGCCACGTCGGTAAATGGAATTTTTAAATCGTAGGCAAGCTTGTTTTGCCAAATGATGTCGCCTTCCAATATAGTTGGCTTCATGGACCCCGTAGGTACCGGATGCCAGTCGGCAATCGCGGCACGAAAAATCAACAACAAGAAAATAAACAAAACCAGCGATTTATTCTGACGCAGACTACGCGCAAGATGGGCAAAGGCAACTCGTAAAAACTGTGGCATAGACGAATACTCTTGTAATCAGTTCGACTCATGAACAACGTTACCATTAGAGTACATCACGCAACAATGACAACAATGACAACAATGAACAGTGCGGCAATTTTCCATTTTGACATATGGGATCTGAGAAGCCCATCATCGACTTGCAAATACGATTCGCAAATACGATGATGGGCTGTTTACCTGGAGAAACGTTTTAATCGACCTACGCTTAAGTCCAACTATAAATCGAACAAAAAACGAATTAGCACCACATTAGGAATCGCGCTTTTTACCACGCTTCCCGCCACGCTTGTCTTGACGCTCGGCTTTTACTTGCTCCATGCCGGCGGCCTCTTCTGCAGACACGTCGCCATCGCCATTGACATCAAGTTGCACGTCTACTGTTGCTCGACGGGCATCTTTAGCAGCACGACGTTCATCCTTAGAGAGCTCGCCATTACCATCTGCATCGTAGACTAATAGCATTGCATCGTAGCGTGCGTCTCGCATGGCACGACGTTCGTCACGTGACAATTCGCCATTACCATCAGCATCGAACTGCGCTAATTTTTCTGCTTTGCCAGCATCACGTGCTGCCGTAATTTCTTCGGCCGAAATAACGCCGTCTCCGTTAGTATCCTGAAGCTCTGTTGATGACGCCGCCAGTGCTGCGCCAGAAATCAGACTTGTTGCGATAAACGAACTTACGATTGTAGATTTAATGTGCTTTTGAATACTCATAATCATCTGTTTTACCCTTTGGTTATTAAAAACTTCGCTGAGACACCGTTGTGCTCATGAAAGTAATTATCGGCAACAAATGTGTAAACAAAGCGCAAGAAGCAAGAAAGGAATATGGATTAGGAAGCTGCCTCGAATTTATATCCAATGCCATACACCGAGTAAATATATTGTACATCCGGCTGAAGCTCTTCCAGCTTCTGACGCAGCTTTTTGACGTGGCTGTCGATAGTTCGGTCACTTACAACGCGGTTGTCGTTGTAAATGCGTGTCATTAACTGATTACGATTGAAAATACGGCCTGGGCTTGAGTGCAAAGTTTTAAGCAAATTAAGCTCAACTGATGTTAGAGCACATTCTTTACCAGCAACACGAACCATCGCAGCATCCTCATTGATAAAAAAATCATTGTCGATGCTCGACCCAGCACTCGTTTTGACTGTAACCGGTGCCACACGTCGCAGTACCGTTTTGACTCTGGCTAAAACTTCTCTGGGGCTAAATGGCTTACAAATATAGTCATCAGCACCAATTTCTAAACCTAGCAAACGATCAATTTCCTCCACTCTGGCAGTGATCATGATAATGGGCACGTTGGAGATTTTGCGTAGTTCACGACAAATCGTCATGCCATCCAAATCAGGTAACATCAGGTCAAGCAACACAAAGTCAGGTGTATTGAGCGTTAACTGTTCCAAAGCGCTAGCGCCGTTACCATAAACAACGGTATCAAACCCATCAGCTTGTAAATAATCTCGTAACAAAACAGCCAATTTAGGCTCATCTTCCACGATGGCAATTTGAATCATGCGTTATTCACCAAAAAAGGTAATCTGATTTGAATATGTAAACCACCCAATGCCGATTCACTGGCACTGATGCTACCTCTGTGTGCCTCGACTATACGTTTGGCAATTGCCAACCCCAGCCCGCTTCCGCCAGTGGCGCGATTACGCGATTGCTCGCCCCGATAAAATGGTTCGAAGAGACTGGGTATAAATTTGGCGTCAATTCCTGGGGTAGAATCAAGCCAATCGATTAGCACAACATGGGTTGTATGACCATCGATATTGTTGTCAACTGGCTTGCACTCAACAATTAACTTGCCACCACGGTCAGTGTAGCGACAGGTATTTTGTAACAGGTTCGATAATAATTGCTCTAAACGTTGTGCATCACCTTGAACAAAGGTCGCTTCGGTTGAGGAAAAATCACCGGTACTGAGTTGCAATGTAATGGCATGTTCATCAAGTTTGGATGAGTTTGCCTTAAAAAAATTCGATAATAGTGTCACTGCATTGATCGTATCCATTTGATAATCCAGCGCGCCCACATCGGACATTGATAAGGTATGCAGGTCATCAACCAGCCTGCTCAGATGCAGTACCTCGCCGTGCAGCGAATCCAGACCAGATTGATCGAGCTTACGCACACCGTCCTGTACAGCTTCCATTTCACCGCGTAAAATAGCCAGTGGGGTTCGAAGCTCATGAGATATTTCAGCAATCCATCGCTGTCTGGCGCTACGATTTTGTTCCAGTGTGGCACCCAGCGTATTAACATTTTTAGCCAAATCACCGAGTTCGTCGTTGCGTCGAATATTCAGGCGATGATCGTAATTACCACCGCTAATTTCATCGACAGCTTGGTTTACACGAAGCAGCGGCCTGACAATACGCGTGGCCAATGGAATAGATAACAACCCTGAAAAGAAAATCATGGCTAAGGCCGTCAGACCCAGGGTCTTTTTTTGCTTGGCTGCAAACACCTGATCAAATTGTCGATCAACTGTTCGACGGGGGGTAAAAGCTAAATACCCAATTAGCTTATTGCCATTGTCCAGTGGCAACCATTGTAAAGACTGATTGGTATTTAATTTTCCAAATAAAGTTTGCTTTTCGGCATCCGTGAGCATTAACGGTGGACCACGATGGTCCTGTCGAAATCCATCACCCGACGGTGGCGGTGGCCATTTATCGGCATTCGTATTTTTCGAATTATTTTGACTACGCTTGCCTGACTTTCTATTTTTGCTGTCAAAGCGGTATTCGCGCATGGACTTATCGTTAACCCAATCCCAAGTACCCCCGGCATCTTCATAACGAGCAATAAGTTGCTCGCTAAGGGGTTCAAGGCGTGCTATTTCATTTTGATTAACGTAATCAAGAAACCCACGGCTAAATCTCCAACTACTGATCGCGTACATCAACGCTATTAGCAGTGCGCTCGCTAGTAGTAAAGTGAGGAAGATTTGGTATTTCAGTCGCATGGCCGTATTATCGGCCAAAAATCAGTAGTGTCGCGTAAAAATCACAGTATTTGCACAATTGACGACCAGCGACGGTGCTTTGGCTCTCGCAAAAAGTTCGACCAGTCGGCGAGGCTGAACCAATGCCGCCATGTCGTATCCATGTTGACTGGCGTCAGCTTCATAACCTTATTTCAGACCAGCAAGCAGTTCTGTTAAATAGACCTCACGGTCCTTCCACATTTGCTGTACCTCAGCGCGATTCATGATTTTAAGTGGTGATCCACCAGCGTCCATGTGTGCTTTTACCCGTGCACTCTTAAACATGGCTGGTACTATTTCTGCCAACAAATCAATGATTGCCGGGTCTGTGCCTTTAGGAACCATCAAGCCGCGAAAATTAACCGAAGAATCATCTACGTCATAACCAGCCTCCATTAGTGTTGGCACATCTGGTAAAAATTGCGCATTACGTTCAACATCAGCAACGGCCAGAATTTTTACGTTTCCAGCCTCTCTTGCACGAAACGCATCGGACAAGTTGTTAACACCAGCAACAACATCACCTGCAATAACCGCTTTCATTGCAGCGGCACCACCACCTTTTGTTGGAATGTAAGCCATTTTTGCGCCACTGGCTTTTTCAATTTGCAAAGCGGCAATGTGATGGCCAACGTACAAGCCCGCACCCGATAATGTAACTTTGCCAGGATTTTCTTCAGCAAAATCCATTAGTTCATTGATAGTGTTAAATTCGCTGTCTATGCCAACGACAACAACCGCTGGGTCAGACCCCCAATTTGCTATGGGTTCGAAGCTATCGGCACTGTACTTGACCCCACCTTCAATTGACTGTGCAACAAAATGCGGAATGTTGTAAGCGCTCAAAGTGTAACCGTCCTTCTCAGCTTCTGTAGCAAACCAGTTCCAGCCCACGCGACCACCAGCACCAGGCTTATTGATAATAACAACCGGCTGAGTAAGAAATTCATCACCACCAGCCATCATGGTAACAATACGAGCCTGAAAATCAGTTGCGCCACCAGCACCGTATGAAACCATCACAGAAATTGGGCGATCAGGGTAATCAGCTGCATTAATAGCAGAACTGCCCAAGCTCAAAACACAAAGTGCAATTGCTGCACGAAAAACTCCTAATTTCATTTACATTCTCCAAGTAAAACAGACTAATTAATTTATCTAATTATGTTAACAAAGTTAATAGTAACCAAAAACTTAAAGTATCCACGCATCGAATACGCCACGTGGTGTTTGTACCTTTAACAGTAGTGCGAACAAGGCATAAATAAGCAACATGAACGACACGGATATGACTAACCGCTTTAACCAGACCTTTCCCTCTTTGTGCGTACCTGGATCATACAAACTGTACAACACAAAAAAGGTGGCTAATGAAGCTGCATAGAATCCTAAATACTTTGCAGCGATAAACACATAAACAATTAAGACAAGCAAACCTGGCGCAATATTTTGCGCCAAGTGCCACGAAAAACCGGTACCCACTCGCGACAAACCGCTGGCCGCGTGAATAAAATTCCAGATCGCCAGCACCAACATGACCGTGGCAACAAGACGTGGAAACAAGAACGCATCTGCGGGCTCACGCGTGTAACTAATGTAAGTAACAGCAGCAGCCAAAAGCAGAATAGATAAGCCCGGTACCAGGTGCTGTAAGCGAGAGTTATTCATCGGGCCGCCCTTCTGATCAACGTCCGTCTCGGCGGCGCCGGCAGCGGATAATTCATTAGCGGCTTCGCGCCGAGACATCACAAAACTGTAGACAATGGACGCAATAACCAATGCGATTAACAGTATATTGAGCGGACCAAACAAGAAGTAAGGCACGGGCCCGTCCATAGCGTTGGCAATAAGACTGCCGGTGATGAAATTATTCTCGGCTATGGGTCCAAGAATCAGTCCTAATACCAAAGGTGCGGCTGAGAATCCAAATTTTTCCAGGCAGAACATCCCAATACCAAGTGCTGCCATAATGTAAACATCACCCATGGACTGCTGGACTGAGTAGGCACCGAAAATTGCTAACACCATGACACTGCCGGCCATAATAGAACTGGGCACTTGCGCCACACGGGCAGCATAGCTCGCAATCCAGATACCAAAAAATACCATCAGGACTTGCCCAATCAGCATAGAATTGATGAATGTCCAGGCAACCTGTGGATGATTTTCAAAAAGATCAGAGCCTGGAAAAATGCCGTGAATAAGCAAACCACCCAACAACACAGCCGCTGTCGGACTGCCAGGAATAGACAAAGTAAGTAGAGGTACCAGTGATGGACCGACCATGGCATTATTTGCCGACTCTGCAGCAATGACGCCTTCGGGGTGGCCAGTGCCAAAAAGCTCGGGCGTTTCAGAGAATTTTTTGGATTGATCGTAAGACACCAAACCTGCAATCTGACCACCAACACCGGGGATAAGTCCAACCACCGAACCGACAACTGTGCCTATGCTCAGTGCTTTGACATTTTTGAACAACAGTCCTAATGAATCACCAAGCTTTTGTTTCTCAACAACAATCGCTGACACATTATTAGCCTGTCGGCCTTTTGCAAACATATTGATGATTTGCGGAATAGCGAAGATTCCAATGAGAGCCGTAATAACGTTGACACCGCCAGTTAAGGCGTCATGAAAAATAAACCGCTGTGCACCCTGAATGTCGTCATAACCAATCAGCGAGAGCCAGAAACCAAGACAGCCAGAGAGCAATCCTTTCACAAACGACTTTGAATCCAGCGAGCCGATAATTGTGACACCCACTATCGCCATCCAGAACAGGTGCGAGTAGCCAAACGCCAAAGCCCATTTTGCCAACACAGGTGTTAAAAAGATGAGCAACAACACCCCGATAATGCCACCCACACCGGAGGCCAGGAATGAGGCATGCAGCGCTTTCGCCCCTTCGCCTTTTTTAGCCATTTCGTGCCCGTCCAGGGCGGTGGCAATGTTAGCTGGAGCACCAGGAATTCTCAATAATATGGCGCTAACCGCTCCACCAGCAACTGTGGCTGTATACGCCGCGCCCAGCAGTATGAGCCCGTGTGTGGGTTGGAGTTGGAAAGTAAAGGGTATGAGTAGCGCGACCGCCATTGTTGGTGACAAACCAGGGGTTGCGCCTAGTATTAGTCCGCCGATGGTGCCGAACAACAGCAAAGAAAATGAGAACGGTTCGAATACACCGCCAAAATACTGCAAAAACTCCATACCTGCCGTGCTCAAGCTGATTAATACGTTTGGCCAGAGCGCTCATGCGATCGGCTAGGTTACTTGTACAAGCGACCATGCCACCATAAACTTTATTCAGTGCACAAGGATGGAGATAGATACGCAAACGTGTTTATTTGCGGTACAAATACGGTATTAAACGCGCCATAAGAGCCCACTGCGGGCCTCCGAGATTGTCGATGTAGCTAATCGAGCAGGTGTATCGCCAGCAACAGTGTCACATTCTTTTACCTCACCCGATGTCGTGCGTGCTGCCACCAGAAAGTTACTACTAGTAAGTTCCGATAAGATTAATAAACCAACCTTTGACGTCATAGCTATCGTTGGCAAGATTATCATCGAAGCTGGTAAAGTTATAACCCACTGAAAAAGTCAGGTTGTCCCCTACTCGTCTACCAATCGTGAGTAAGGCGCCTTGTCGCAGACCATCTGTAGCTCCCGAATGCAACCAATGATAGGCGGCTGTGGCATCTATGCCGAATGTGGCCTTGTACCTTAGTCGTGCTGATGCCAGGCTGGCATCATTGTCAATCCAAACACCCGTATTACGTTCTAAGCGAATCTCGCTTTTACGATGCGCAAGCTTTGAACCAATGCTCCATCGATGATCAAGATCGTACAGACCTTCTATACTGGTAATTAACGAACGCTGATCTGTACTTACACTTTGGGATAACGGTTGTAAGTCATTAAGGTAGGTAATACGCGCCAGCATATTCAGACGATCATAGGTCACTGGGCGCAGTGCAAAGCCAATTCCGGCTTCAACAAAACGCGCATCTTCATCAGCCACATTGTCGTCAGTAATAGAGGCATTCAATTTACCCTGCCACCTGAACGAAGGCGAATTACGGTATTCAAACCGATTAGTGGTTACCCATTGCTCGGTATCAATGCCTGTGCTCTCATCCCAGCGGTACTCAAGCTTAGAATTAAACCTGGCTTTGTCTTTTTGATACGCAAGCCCGCCAGAGACAGTGTTTCGCTCTGTGTTATCACCGTTTTCGTTTTCAACAACCGCACGCTGCGCCGACAAACTCAGTGATGTGTACTCAGTTAATTTTTGGTCTAAGCCCACAGTATGCGCAAAGCCTGTTCGACTGTCCTCATCAGTAAACTGGTGCTCTGAATATACTTTCAATTGAGAGCTCAAAGTTTTACGCTGACCCAGCACAAACGAATTTTTCTCAACTTGCGAATCACTGAACGAATAGGTGTAGTTAGTGTAGACGCTGTAGGTGTTACTCAGATTGACTTCTGTTCCTAACAGGGCGCTATTGCCACGATCACCCAAGCTAACCTCACCACGCACGTTTACATTTTCGGTAGCATCGATTGTGGCGCCAATGGTGGAAGAGTTATTTCTTGTTTGCGTACCAGAATGTTTAAGTGTTAATTGATTGATACCATACATGTTTACTCTAGGTGTTAAATCAACAGATATTTTTCCCGCTAAAATAGTTGACTCACCGTTCGTATTGCTCGCAAGATTTTCTTCCCGACTGTTTTTAACTTCCGTTGAAAAGCCCACATTGTCAGAATAAGCATAATCCACTTGAGCAGCAATACTGGATTCAACACTTAGTGCCCGCTCTTCCAATCGAGATGCGCGTGCATGCAGTGCAATTTTATCAGTTGGGCGAGCAACAGCTTCAACACCAAGATCAGTAGTGTGTACACCGACATCAGTGTTGGCAGTCGAGAAACCGGCTTCCTGCCGTCTTGCCCAGGCACCAAACTCGATGGGTCGACTATCAGGACTAAAATCCAGCAACGACACGCGTGCTTCAATTCCAAACGCGCTACCATTGGTTTGAGCATCGTTGCTGACGAATGGCGTAAAACTCAAACCACCATCGGTCGAGATAAAACTACCGGAGGTTTGTGATGACTCCGACTGCGCCAGTTCTGCCTTGAGGAATGTTTCATCTGAGCGTTTCAGGGTGATATCAGCTCCTCTGATTTCATAATCATCACCAGCTCTTTGCTCGTACGCCCATGTACCGCCTACGCCAACGTGATTGCCAAACCATTTTTTAGCTCTAACACCGGCGCTGGAATCGTTAAACTCCAAATTTTGAGGACTGTATTCGTAGTCAACAATTAAATAAGTTTGATTGCCATCGAGAGGCTCGTCACGAATAATAGATGGACCTCCATCAGCAGCAACACTCAGCAAAGGTCGACGTAAAATTAATCGGCCCTGGAAATCATCAATATCGTAATCTCGCCCTGCGACCATGGGCACCCTGTTCACTACACGACTGGTGCCCGACTGACGCACTTCCACCCATACTTTTTCAGAACCAGCGACGATGTCTGTATCGCGCAGATAATACAAACTGCCGCCAGTACCCAGGAATTCGTTATGACGAAACAGGCTTTGTGCTTTGGATGCAAAAGCATTAATACTGTGCTTTGCATCTCCCAGACTGGTGTCATGCGTGCTGTCATGGCGCAATTGCGCACCATACAGACTACGATTAAATGGAGCAAACTCAGTGCCGGTAAAATTGGTATTGTAATTTCCCCATATTAAGCGCGAGCGGTCCCAGTCAACTCTAACGTATAACTTTCCCTGGCTATCAGTGTCATCTATTAGCGTTGAGTCGTCACCGTACACTGGATAGTACTGATCGGGATCCAGACGACGAAAAACGCTGGTTGGGTCTTTACGGTGAAAATCGTCAAACAGATTTTCTATATCTTCGGTTCCGGTATCCATTTGCGCCGTAATCAAATACTTGCCACTGACCTTACCTTTTAAATAAAACGCCAGACGCCCATCGACAAAGATATCACCACCGTAGTGATGCTCGTCAGCGGCCAGAGGCTCCAGGGAACCGCTCACTTGATTCTCACCAACCGTCACATCAGCCAAGGCCACCATGAAGAAATAATCGTTGTCTAAATTAACGTTTAGTTGCTTTTTGAGCTCGTTTTCACGATCATCACGCACCACAACGTCGAAACTATGTTCCCCTTCAGGCATTAAATACTCGATCCCGAATCGCCCGTCTTCATCAATTGTTACTTCCTGCTCGTTGATAAACACTTGACTGCCTTTGTTAAAGTCTTGCCCCAACAATCGAACCTTAGTGCCGTTTAGCGGTATGGACTGTCGTTCAAGACCCTCGTATTCACCCAGCGCATTTTCAAGATTTTCCAGAACGGAAATTTCAGGTAACAGCGTATTCTGCGCAGAACTTTCATCAGACTCAATGAATCGTAGCTTTTTACGAACCGATTCGTCATAGCGCCCTTGTGCATCACTTGCTCTGACAGCGTAGAGCAAAGTGGTACCAGGCTTTATGTCCAGGCCTTCTATATTGCCGTCCCATTCAAACTGCTGCGAGCCAATTACCTTGTCTAACGTGGTTGAATACAAGGGTTGCGTTAGCTGGGTTGCGTCTTCAGACCATATACGAATTTCCAGTTTGTCTATAAACGCGGGGTAATTGGTATTGACCTCGAACGCTACAGGGCCATCCAACCTGTCTTCTGCTAACGAAATACTGGCAGGTGCTGTGACTTCCAGAATGCGATCAAGTGAGGTTGGGTCTTTTGAGACCCACACTGCGCCACCTGATCCAAACAGGGCGCGTCGGGTTTCTTTCTTTACTGTATCGACAGGCACTTTACGCGTTAAAGTAACATCGACGCGACGATTATCCTGCTTGCCCTCATCTGATACATTTTCCGATCGAGGTTTGGCTTCGCCAGACTTGATTATTTTTAATACATAGGGCGCAGGCTTTTCTTCAGCCGCACTGACATTAAAAGTCGCTGTAAAAAACAAAGACAAGCAGAACACTATTCGCGCGATCATTTTTCCTGCTCCGCGTATGCGTCTGGATTAACTTCCACACTAATCACCTGCATCAGCTCTTCACCCAGATTCTCAGCCAGGATGCGTCGTATGCTTTCTGCACGACGCTCTGCCAATGCAATATTGTATTCATGGCTGCCGCGCGAGTCGGTGTGGGCCTCAATGAGTATTTGCCCACCACCATATTCGCGCAGCTTGTTAATGATATCGAGAACAATGCCTTGCTGATCTTCACGCACTTCATGTTTATCAGTATCGAAAAAGACCGAACCCAAGCTCACCTCTACGCTTTGGTAGATGCGCTCTTGCGCTTGGCTTTCACACAAAGCACTGCCACGATTTAAATAAGGATCTTCATCGGGCACATTGACACCAAAATTAATTTTGTTTAGAGAGGCATTGACAATACGCAACACATAAGGATTCTCAGTGGTAAAGCGTGCACCTTGAGGCAACGATGCCGGGTCTACTTTTAAAACAAAGTTCTGACCAATGCCCGTGCTACCAGCATCAACATCCGGTATGCTGTAGCGACCATAAGCATCGGTCTCTATTAGCAAACCTGTGACTGTAGCCAAACGAACACCCGGTATGCCTTCTTCGTTAAGACCATAGTTTTGTACGACAATTTGCAATACATCAGCCTGCGCGCCATCAGCAGGTGTTAAACCTGAACCATCTGTTGGCACAGCATTCATGCGTTGTGTGCACACACGAATATCCTGGCCATTAAGACCACGGGCTTTATCACCCACATGCGCTTCAGATACAGTACCGTCGTGATCTACAGAGATGCGTGTTCCTTCACGCGTTAGAATCATAAATCGGTTATCTTCGGTCAATGGCATGTTGACCGTTGTCGCGGTGTCAGCAGGGTCATCGTTAACACTGTCACGACCCGGAATCGGTGGTAACGCCAAGCTGCTCCAGCCATAATGATTACTGCGTAACGACATACCGGTAGCACCAGCCGGGTCTTGCGCGCCATCCGAGTCTCGATCATTAAAGACCTTGCCCACCAGGGTGGCTTGTTCCAATACTGAGTCAGGCACAACCTCAACCGTGGCTGAAACTGTATTACTGGCAATCCCACCTGGCCCCGACGCGCTAGCTTTGTTCGCATAAGATCCTGCAACAATGCCCACACCAACACGCATGACGTATTTAAATCGAATAGTTTCGGATGCAGCAAAATTGATTTTCCCAAGCATGATTGGACTCAAATCACTTGGGCTGAGTGTTTGAACCACGTCATCTGCAGTATCAAATTCACCGTCAGCACCGACCTGTATCATGCGCACCGAGTTAGCAACCAGAGAAAAGCTTGCTGGAGGCTCATCAATGATGGTGATTTCGAAAGCTGGTACGTCTTTCGTATTCTCAGCAATTAAGGTGTATTCGAGCAACGAACCCACCGAGACATTACGTTTATCTGCCGACTTGCTCAACAGCAACTGAGCATCGTTGGCGCGTGCATCTATGGGCAGGTGATTAAAAATAACGTTTTGATCGCCTGATTGCACATAGAATTCAACAAAGTAAGTCGTGCTTTGTGTATCTCTTGGCGCGTCAGGTTGAGCTTGTACCTCGCACGCGTTTGTGCCGGGTAAACTATCGACAGTACAATTACTTTCGCTCGGATCCGCATCAAATGTTGTTGATACAGCACACCCTAACGTGGCATCGCCGCAACCGGATGCACCCACTTGCCGAATGATAGATGAAAAGTTCGGGCGGTAGTCGCTTGGCGCATTTGCGATCTCTATTGCATAAGCACCAATTGATGGACAGGAGTCGTGAGCACCCGGAATCAAGTTGAACGCATACAGGCCATCGGTCAAAGTCACCTGCGATTGCTGATTGGCAAACAAACAATCAGCATGTAACAAGTCGCCATTGCCATTAACCATATTCAGCGTCACGCCGGCTACCGCTTCTCGGCTAATACTGTCGTAGACAACACCACCCGGGTCTACCGGCAATGGCAAATTGACTACTTGTCCAGCAGATACCACCCCTTCAGTGGTTTGAGAATCCATGAAAACACCGTTCTCATTAAAGAAGTGCACGGTAAACTGGCCGGGAATCAAGCCTCCAACAAAATAGTATCCGTTGGCATCAGTAACCGTCGTTGCGACCAGGGCACCACTGTCGTCATAGACTTCCAGTGTCCAACCGACCTTTAACTCTTCACCTGCGCTAACCTGCCCGTCACGATCACTGTCCAGCCAAACAAAGCCTTCCAATGCGGCCGGAGCTTCAAAAGTTACGGTGAGATTTGCAAAATTAGATTCTCTGCCTGTGCTATCAGACACGACGTATTGCTGCACGGCAGGGTCTGCTATAAAGCCTGCGTCAGGTGTAAACGTGATATCTCCAGATACCGCATCAACACTCCAGACACCTTCACCATCAATAACCAAACTAATGACTCTGGCACCGGTTTCCGGATTAATCAACATGACACTCGTTGGGTCAAGATTGTTTTCAGGGTCCGTGTCATTGGCAACAGTTGCTATGGTTACCGGCTGGCCAAGAGGTTGATCCAGTTTTTCATCATCGATTGCACTGGGTGCGGTCTGCGGATAATCTACCGTTATCAGCGCCTGATTTGATACCAGGTCGTTTATGTCTGACACGGTGTAAACAATTGGTGTTGGGTCAGATAAAAATCCAGCAACCGGTGTGAAAGTGACGTTTCCAGTTGAGTTATCAACCACCCAAGTGCCTTCACCAGCCACCGCTAAAGTGTCGTTGTCACCATCGCCGTCTGTGTCGGTGGCAGCAACGTTAATCAGATGAACGCTTTGTACATCTATATCGCTTTCCGAATCGCTGTCTGCACCGTTACCGTTATCGGCAAGCACATTAACAGTGGTTGGATTAGCGGGGCTTGGTACTTGAAGATTCTGCTTGTAATCATCTTCGGCTATAGGTGCAGTTTGGGGGTAGTTTACAAATAACTGCGCAATGTTTGATACCAGCCCAGTTGCATCACTAACCGAATAAGTTGTTAGCGTTGGATCTGCCGTAAAGCCGGATTCTGGTGTGAATGTGATTTCACCGGTAACATCATTAACCAACCAGGTACCTTCACCAGTGACCACCAGGGTATCGTTGTCGCCATCACCATCAAGATCAACTGCACCCGTGCCGGTAAGGTTGACAGTGTCTGCACGCAGGTCACCGTTATTGTCAAAGTCATCAATTGCACCAGCCAAAGTGACAGGCACAGCACTCACCGGCGAATCAAAATTATTGTCTGTAGCAACGGGTGGTATGTGCAGCATGGGAACAACCACCGTATTACTGCTTGCTGTGACTTCGGTACCGGTCGGGTCCGTGGCGACAACGCCTGCAACATTGACAATCTGTGTTGTGGTTATATCGCCAATGACAACAGTACGTTCGGCCGTGCACGTCGTTTGCTCACCGGGCAACAATACAAACGGTTGCACCAAAGCACAGCTTAAGGACCCTTGATTAACCATCGGGTCATCGAGCGTGATGTTGCTCAGCACTACATTACCTGTATTAGATACAGTAAACGTGTAATTAATCGTGTTGCCAACCGCCGTATAATCGGTTTCGGTGGCAGACTTAACAATACTAATCGCTGGTGCCTGACTCACGTTTGTGACTGCAGTATCGGATTGCTCGCCAGCCTCAGCAGTACTAACACTCACCGTGTTGGTTAACGCAAGCCCGGCATCAACATCATTCTGAGTGGCACTGTACTGCCCTATATAAGTCCAGATTTCAGCAACATCCAGAACACCTATAACACCTGTATCTGCAATTGGACCTGTTAGCACTGCTGGTGTGCCGTCTGGCAAAGTGTCATTGATGGCGATGTCAGTCAGTGATGTGTTGCCGGTGTTATTAACACTTATTTGATAGTTCAACAGACCAGGAGCTGCGATGTTGCTCTCGTCTACTGTTTTTTCTACACTAAAAGACGGTGTTCTGGTAATGGTGGTTTGCGCAGTATCACTGACACTGTCTGATCCTGTTTGTGCACTGGTGAAGCTGACGGTGTTGATTCTGGCTAAGCCAAGATCAATCTCTGACTGGGTCACGTTATAGCTGGTGGTGTATTCCCAGGACTCACCAACATCAAGTTGCCCTGCAATACCAATATCAGCAACAGGACCGGTTAGCGTTGCACTTGTACCATCGGGCAACGTGTCCACTGGTGCAACACTACTTAAGCTTACGTTACCCGTGTTAGTCACAACAATTTGATAATTCAATTGGCCTGGTGCACTTAACGAAGCTGTGTCAACCGTTTTGACCACTTGCATAGCAGGCTCACCGACAATACTCGTGGCGGCTGTGTCACTAACCACAGCTGTGCCGGTTTCATCAGCAGTAAACCTCACTTCATTGACTAAATCGATACTGGCGTCTATATCAGCTTGTGTCACTGTGTACGTTGTAGTGAAATCCCACTGCTCTCCAACGTCCAGAGCATTGGCAATACCAATATCAGATTGAGGTCCAACAACAACCCCTGCACTGCCATCAGGCATCACATCGGTAGCTTGAACATTATTGAGTGTCACGTTGCCGGTATTACGCAAGGTGATGCTGTAGCTGAGCACTCCAGGTGTGTTGACACTAGCCAAATCAACCGTTTTCTCAACTTCCATCGCTGGGGTTATGGCTATGCCTGTTTGTGCTGTATCGGATTGAGAGTCTGTACCAGTTTGTGTTGTTGTTACAGCAACCGTATTAACTAATGGTACGCCTGCATCAATTTGCGCCTGGCTGACGATATAGGTAAGCGTATAAACCCAGGTTTCACCGACATCGAGTGCGTTAGCTGTACCACTGTCAGTCGCAGGACCCGCTAACGTACCGGTAGAGCCATCAGGTAAAGTATCACTGAGCGACAAACCAGTTAACGTTTGATTACCAGTGTTGCTGACTTCGATGTTGTATGACAATTGAGTTGGCGTCGATACCGTTGACTTGTCGACTGTTTTTTCTACTGTGTAGGCCGGTGCCTGTGTGATTGGTGCATTGGCACTGTCACTGATGGGGTCCAGTTCACTGGTAACGACAGTAACTGTATTATCAATATCACCATCACCACCACCGAAGGTGTCTATATCGGTTTGGGTAATTGCGTAGGAACCAACATACACCCACACCTCGTCTCCATCGAGCACATTATCGTTGTTAGTGTCACCAGAACTTAGCGAAAGGTTAGCAGCAGGAATAATGGTGTCGCTTAGAACCACATTGGTTAAACCAAGCAAACCAATATTATCAAGCGATATGGTGTAATTAATCAGGTCTCCCACTTTGGTTGGCGTCGATAAGCCCGACGCATCGGCGACCTTTGTTACGGTAAGTCCTTTAGGTTTAACCAACACTGCGCTGTCATTATTAACCCCGTTACTCTCAAACTGTGTCGAGTCTGATATAACGGTGCCCGTGTTGGTAAAATCGACTGTGGTTAGCGCATAGACCGACGTCAGCCCTGATCCTAAGAACAGGGCTGCTGTGGTACTAAGCAGCTTAACCAAGTGACGATTCATAGCGATGTTAAAAGGCTGTGCCTATGCTGCCAATTATGGTGCGTTGACCGTTGCCTGGAACGTCAGGCTGACGGGTGAACCAACAGGTATCGAGTTGATTGTCCACGTCAGACCAGCACCAGTCGGGTCAGTGTCATCAGTTGCATCACCACCGCCCATTGAACTACCCACGTAAGTGAATCCAGCAGGCACAGGGTCAGTGACTGTAACGTTGGTTGCCACATCCGGACCAGCATTACTGACCACCAAGGTAAAAGTGATGGTCTGTCCAATGTTAGGCGTAGCATCATCAACCGATTTAGCAATGGTTAAGTCAATGCCCAAGTCGTTATTAGTGATTGAGCATGTGACAGCAGAGCCAGGCAACAACGAAATATCGGTGCCGGTGGCCGTGCCGGCCGACGGCAAGCCAGTTGATAAACCATTGGCGTCCGAGCAAGCCCATGTACCTTCTGCGTAAGGAACCAAGTCCAGTTCACTAATAGTAATGAGCGTATTGGCTGTGACCGTTGTTGGCGTACCACTAACCACCTCAGTACCATCAATCGAAATGTCAAAATCTTCAATCGCCTCTGTTCCGCCATTATCATTTACCACGGTCTTAACCAGAGTCAGTGTAGGTGCTACATCATCATTTGTGATATCACAGGTCACTTGTGACCCTTGCTTTAATACAATCGACTCACCGGTGGCAGCACCTGCCGTAGGCAATCCACTGGTTAACGCGGTGGAATCAGCACATGCCCAGGTGCCGGATGTGTAACCGGCAATGGACAATTCGGAGACGATGATTGGTGTGTTCGCCGCTACCGTATTGATGGCACCAGCGGGAACTTCGGTTCCATCAATGGAAATATCAAAATCGGTTATCAGCTTGTCACCACCATCATCATTAACAACCGTCTTGGTCAATATCAAGGTTGGTGCAATATCATCGTTAGAGATAACACATTCAACCGCAGCACCCGATGCAAGCGTTATGGTTTCACCCGTTGCAACACCAGCACTCGGTAAGCCTGTGGTTAAGCCTGTAGAGTCAGAGCAAGACCAGGTGCCTTCCGTATAACCAGGCATATCAAGTTCACTTATAAGTATGGCGCTGTTTGCGGCTACAGTATTAAGTGCACCATTGACAACTTCAGCCGAATCAACTGATACGTCGAAGTCTGCTATGGTTAAGTCACCACCGTCATCGTTAACCAATGTTTTCGTGAGTGTTAGAGTTGGTGCAATATCGTCGTTGGATATAGCGCAAGTGACATCAGAGCCTGGCAACAGGTTAACGGTGGTACTGGTGGCCAGCCCTGCCGTTGGTAAGCCCGTAGTTAGTCCATTGGCATCTGTGCAGGCCCATGTACCTTCGGTATATCCATCAAGATCAAGCTCTGACAATGTGAGGTCAACGTTAGCCAAAACGGTACTGGCAATACCGCTAGGAACTTCAGCAGCATCCAAAGAGATATCAAAGTCATCGATAAGCAACACACCACCATCATCATTGATCACGGTTTTGGTTAGTGTGATTTGCGGCGCTATATCGTTGTTGGTGATTTCGCAGGTAACGATTGCACCTTCTACCAAATTCACTGTAGTGCCAGCAGCAGCACCAGCGGCAGGCAGCCCCGGCGTCAAGTCTGTGCTATCCGTACAAGCCCACGTGCCCTCGGTGTACCCAGCTAAATCCAGTTCTGAAACAATAATATCTGTGTTGGCAGCTACTATCGTGTTCGCACCGCTAACGACCTCTGTGCCATCAACAGATATATCAAAGTCTTCAATGACCTTGTCTCCACCGTTGTCATTAGTCAGCACTTTCACGAGCGTCAACGAAGGTGCAACATCATCGTTGGTTATCGCACAAGTCACATTGGCACCAGGCTCAAGAGTAATGCTTTCACCCGTAGCGGCACCGGCTGCAGGTAAGCCAGCGGTCAGGCCATTGGCATCTGTGCAAGCCCATGTTCCTTCGGTGTAGCCTGGCAGGTCCAATTCAGAGATACTGATTGCTGTGTTGGCTAACACAATATTGGAGGCACCGTTGCTGACCTCTACACCATCAATAGCAACATCGAAGTCGTCAATCACACCAACACCACCATTATCGTTAACCAAGGTTTTGGTTAGCGTTAATGTGGGTGCAACATCATTATTGGAGATAGCACACGTTACATCGGCACCTGAAGCCAGGGTAATATTTTCACCTGTGGCCAAACCTGCAGCAGGCAGGCCGGTGGTTAGTCCGTTGGCATCAGTACATTCCCATGTACCTTCCGTGTAACCGTCCACATCCAGCTCTGCAATAGCAATAGCCGTATTCGCCTGGACAATGCTCGGAACGCCAGTAGTGACTACCGCGCCGTCCACTGAGATACCAAAGTCCAGTGCGACCAGATCGCCACCGTTATCATTAACAACGGTTTTGGCAAGCGTTAATGTCGGTGGAATATCATTGTTGGTAATGGCGCAAGTAACATCGCTGCCTGAAGCTAACGTAATGGATTCTCCTGTGGCTAAACCGGCCGTGGGTAAACCTGTGGCAAGCCCGTTCGCATCGATACACTCCCATGTACCTTCTATGTAACCATCTACATCCAGCTCACTGATCATCAAAGCAGTGTTCGCCAGGACTGGGTTAGCAACGCCACTACTGACAACAGCAGCATCGACCGATAATGAGAAGTCTGCATCCGTTAAAATGCCGCCATTATCATTGGTTACAGTTTTCGCCAATGTTAATGTGGGTTCTATATCATCATTGATTATGGTACAAACTGTCTGCTCACCAAACGCCAATGTCACCGCACCGGAATCAAACGTATCACTGCCCACCGTTCCCACTGTGCAAGACCAACTGCCTTCGGTATAGCCTGCAAAATCAAGCTCTGTCAGCGTGTAGGTACCGGGTGGCACATATACAGTGTCTGAGGTGAATGTTGTAGTCGACCCTGCAGTCACACCAGCATCAAAGTTAAGCGTGCCTGCGCTGCTGGCCACTGAAAAATCAGTCAGGCTGGCAACTCCGCCGTGGTCATTTATGACTTGCTTGACCACAATCAACTCAGCGTTAGGTGTAATTTGCACTGTGCTGGTGTTGTTGCTCGTGTTGGTCTCAAACTGAGACGACGACGCAGTTACCGTTGACTCATTTAAATAGTCACTTAATCCAAGCGACCAAGCAGTCAGCGGAACACTGAGTCCCAACAGCAGCAATCCGACTCGAGAGCGCTTATTCAATCTACGCAAAGGCTCGAACACGGTGGGGATATATGATTTCTTCATCTGATCAACTCTAAATTAGGGTGCCAACACCGTCGCCTGAAATGTCAAAGACACAGACGATCCTGGTGGCAGAGTGTTGATTGTCCAATCCAATCCCGTCCCTGCAGGGGAGCTGTCGTCTTGAGCATCACCACCTGTCATAGACGAAGCGATGTAGCTAAAACCAGCTGGAACGGAGTCCAGTACATGCAAATCAGTGGCGGTATTAGGTCCACTGTTTTCAATTATTAAAGTAAACGTTAACGCATCGCCTATGTTTGGCGAATCATCATTGACTGATTTCTGAATGCTCAGATCGACCGCTTGGTCGTTATTGACGAACACACACGTTATTTTTTCACCAGCAACTATATCGAGACCATCACTAGCGTCACTGTCGCTGCCATTACACTTGATACCATCCAGGCTATAACCACTTAGTGAATTCTCAGTTAGGGTATAACTGCCGGCAGGCACGGTGACGTTAGTCACAGCTGCATCACCCATTGCACCAGAGCCGGAACTGCCAGCACCGGAGAAAGATAATGTAAAATCAGAAACGACTGCGGTACCACCGTTATCGTTCACCAGTTGTTTTTCAAGTGTCAACGTTGCAAACGGGTCATCATCATTCGTGATCGTGCATATGGCGTGATCGCCGCCAACCACGTCTATAGTAGTTCCAGTGGCACTCGTTGCGCCCGTACAGATCCATGCGCCTGTTGCGTAACCCGGCATGGTGGTTTCTGCCAATGTATAAGTACCCGGGGTTACCACCGCTTTTGTTACCGTGCTTGTGCCGCTCACACCCGAAATAGAGTCTGTACCCGTTGCACTTAAAACAAAATCAGCGATGGTGGCTGTGCCACCGTCGTCATTGATCAGGTTTTTAATTAATGTGATTTCAGCACCGGCAAAAGCCCAGTAATAAACGGGCTCGTTGGTGTGGTTGCGCGAGGTGTCACCAGTGAAGGTATCTTCATCAACGGCAAGATTGATATCATTTGGAGGTAACGGGTCATTGCTATACAACACGGCGTAACTACCATTGCCACCGTCTTCACCGGCTTGGGTTAGCACTGCCATGGTGTGATCACGGGTTACGTTGTAAGTATCACCCGTGTTACCTGCGTTATTACCAGCAACCGAATCTGACCCCAAAGCCAGCTCGTAGAAAACGTTGTTAATCGTACCGCTGCCCGTTTCACCAATAATGTATCCAATAGTTTCAGGTGCGCGTGAATCTGCAATCTGACCGATGTGTTTACCAACGCAAATACCATCAGCCATACCAGTCATAAACGGATGGTTTTGTCGAGTGTCACAATCGGTTATAAACGGAACACTGGCGCGATTGTCGTTATAGCTCATTACTGAAGCTTGCACGACGGGTGCTTTGTAGTTGTGCACTATGCTGGCACTGACATCTTCCATAAGTGCAAGCGACCAACCACCATCGGTTGCGTACTGTCCATTGGTTTGATCAGACAGAACGCTATGAGCTTCTACTAATCGGCCGTCAGGTAATTTGTGCGCACCTTGGTCCATCACCATGCAGTGCACATCGCCGGCTGATGCACTGGAATCTTCCCAACCCTGAATTCTTACCTGGAAGGAACTCGAACCGATGTTTCGGATACGAACAACCGCAGGTGGATTCGTGTAATTTGGGTTTGTACCGGCAAATGTACCGAGCACATAGGTACAGACAGGAATGGCATTGGCGTAGTTGTTGTCAAGCGTTACCGTGGTCCACGCAGTGGATACATTGGGCACCAGAATAGATTCGAAGTAGGAAGTTAAGACCAACGCTTTAGCGTTTTGAGCGAACAGCGCACAGCTTGCCAGCAGCAGAAGCCGCAGCAGGATTGTCAGCTGGCGCCTCAGCTGATACGTTGAGTTGCGCTGCAAAAAGGGGTGAAACGCTTTCAATTTAAGCCGTCGTCAAGTTTCCTGTACGGCTCATATTTCAAGCAATAGGCCAATATCCCTTGGGGAGATGGGGCCAAATGGACGTTAAAGGTTATTAATTAACACTCACCTATAAATACAGACGCTCTTGTCTATATTCCCCGCTAAACCAGTGTTATCTGTGGGAGTTACGTCGCAAAAAAAACAGAGAAAATAGACTGTGTCACAAAAAGTTTAGCGGAATATACAGGTTACTTAGGGTCGTCAAGATCGGTTTTAACGGGGGCAGGTAACCTTGATTGTAGGTCTTGCGCGTCAATTACCCGTATATCTTGTTTGTTTGAGTTTACCGAAGCGTCATAGCTCTGACGGGACCGTACAAGATACCCGCCCAATCCACCCAAGGTGGTCATGATGGTCATTAGCCCGAAAGTGAGTAATTCTGTAATCAGCATAAGTATACCTGCGGCGGTGGCACCCATAAAAGCTAAACCTACTTTTAAACTGGCTTTTCGGCCTATACGTTTTTCTTGTTTACGAATTTCCTTTTGCGTTTGCACCACGACACGCGCTTTACTTTTTTCGGCGTTAATCTGGAGTTTTTCTCGTTCGCGGGCGTGCTGCTCTTTGAGTTTGGCATTCGCTCGTTCGGCGTCCGCACGCGCAATACTGGCAAACCATAACCCTGTAACCAAGGTGACCAGCAAGGCTGGAACACCAAATTGTATGGCTAAATCTTGTGGTGTTGAATCCTGGTTTACCCATAACAACACAGCGCTAACCACTTGAACAAAAAACAATCCGGGCAAATAACGAAGCATGATGATTAAAATTTAAACCTAAGGCCAACATTTTACACGATGAACTTTGTAAACTGAGCAAATGACACAGAGCGTTACCGGCTATTTATTAACAAGGCACTGGCGAGATACCAGCACGGGGATCGAGCTGTGCTTCTGGGGTAAAAGCGAGCAAGGCCCTGTAAGATTAGCAATGACCCATCAGGAAGCAGTTTGCTTTATTGAACGAAGCAATACGCTACCTACCCCAGAACGCGCAAGACGCGACCCCTTATCGCTTAAGACGCTAAGTGGAAAACCTGTTGATGGCATTTACTTTCGACATCAACGAGATTTAAGCGCGTTACGCCAACTCGATAATGCTTTACTCGAATCAGATTTAAAACCCAGTGATCGATTCTTGATGGAACGTTTTGTTTGTGCAGGTTTTGATGCTACTGGTGAGATACTCAACAACGGCGATCACTTATCACTGACTAACCCACAAATAAAACCTGCAACCGTATCCCCTGGATTAACGGCACTATCACTTGATATAGAAACGCGAGGCAGCACAGATCAGCTTTACTCTGTTGCCGGTTCTATCATGCACGGCGACGCCACTCAAAACAGGGTTTACATGATAGGTACCTCCAGTGACGCTCCGGTGATACAACGCAACGGGTATCAATTGCATTATTGCCAGGATGAACGAAGCCTTCTACTCGCATTTTTTGCATGGTTACGAGAAGTCGACCCCGATGTAATTATCGGTTGGGCTGTCGTGAATTTCGATTTGAATTTTATCGATCGAAAATGCCGAGCATTAGGGCTTAACTTTGATATGGGTCGCGGCAACGATGCGGCCGCTATTTTGCAACCAGGCAACCCCGGCCAACCACGCATAGCCAAGCTTCCAGGCCGTGCGGTGTTTGATGGAATCGATTTGTTAAAAGCCGGATTCTGGGCGTTTGATAGTTTCTCTCTAGACAACGTTGCACACGAGCTACTTGGTGAAGGCAAACTAATCACCAGCAGTGAAAATAAAGTTGCCCGTATTAATGAGCTGTTTAAAAATGACAAACCTCAACTAGCGGACTACAACATAAAAGACTGCCAATTGGTCAACGATATTTTTGTCAAAGCCGACCTGATTGAATTCGCTCTGCAAAGGGCCAACTTAACCGGCCTGGCAATAGACAGACTTGGTGGCTCGGTTGCAGCTTTCGATAACTTGTATTTGCCGCGCTTACATCGCCACGGCTATGTAGCACCTGATGTCGACAACACCAGCTCGGGTTTAGGTAGCCCCGGTGGCTATGTGCTCGATTCAGCGCCGGGCATTTACCAAAATGTGCTGGTACTTGATTTTAAAAGCTTGTATCCGAGCATCATCAGAACATTTTGCATAGACCCAATGGGCTTGGCACAAAGCGGCGAGAACCCGGTACCAGGCTTTATGGAGGCATACTTTTCGCGTCATACACATATTCTGCCCGGCATTATTGAATCATTATGGGATGCACGTGATGTAGCTAAAAGAGAATCGAACAAGCCATTATCTCAAGCCATCAAAATAATCATGAATTCTTTTTATGGCGTGCTTGGCACCAGCGGCTGCCGTTTTCACTCACACCAACTCGCCTCCAGTATCACTCGGCGCGGGCACGACATTATCACTACATCGCGAGATGAAATTGAATCTCAGGGTTATCGCGTAATTTATGGTGACACAGATTCCTTATTTGTTCTGTTAGGCGAAAATCACTCGCTGCAAAGCGCGCACGAAGTTGGTCAACACCTAACCGACATACTAAATAAGTGGTGGCAAACTCATCTACGCGAAGAATTTGATCTTGCTTGTTATCTGGAAGTGGAGTTTGAAACCTTGTATTCGCGATTCCTGATGCCAACGGTTCGCGGTATGCCAACAGGCAGTAAAAAAAGATACGCCGGATTAGTTACCGACAATAAGAACAATAAAACACTGGTGGTAAAGGGACTGGAGGCTGCACGAACTGACTGGACCCCGTTGGCAAGAGAATTTCAACGTACATTATTCGAATTGATCTTTAACGACGAACCGTTCGAACAGTTTGTTAGAGATACAGCCACTGCCTTACTTAATGGTGAAAGAGATTCAGACATCAGCTATAGGAAACGACTGCGACGCAAGCTCGACGACTATCAACGTAACGTACCACCGCATGTGCAAGCAGCCAGAAAAATGCGCCGCAAACCCGGCAGCTGGGTGAGCTACATTATAACGAGAAACGGGCCAGAGCCAACGGATAACATAACGGCCCTACCCGACTACCAACACTACATGGATAAACAATTAGCGCCAGCGGCTGACGGCATTTTGCAGTTTATGGGAACCAGTTTTAGCGCAATTACCGATGCGCAAATGCAGATGTTTTAGCGGAGAATACTAAGGTATAGCGGCGGCAATGAAGCTGACGCACCAAACTGTGCGCCAGCCAACCAATTCAAACTCGTTACTCAGCAGCGTGCTTTTTCAAAAATCCCGCCGTGGTGAATACGAAATCTGAATCGTACAAACTTGTTGCTGCTGTGTGGCAAACTGCGCAGAAATCACTAGGACCCGCTTTCGCTGTCATGCTTGCAGCCCAAACCCAGTTATCTTTGTTACGAGTACCATCATCGGCTTGCTTAACACTAACAGTCACATCGCCATTTTTGCCTGCTTCCCAATCCGCCTTGTTGTCAAACTGGTGCTTAACGATAACAGAGCCTTCGGGAAAGTTATTGGGGGCGTCTCCCAACAGGGCTTCTTTGCCAATATCGTTTACGTACACATCGCGATAGCCGTTTTCGCCCTTATGCACGGTGCCTAGCAATCTAGTCGGATCGCCTGTTGGCTCAGTGCCATCTGTGATTTTGGTCCACGACTTAAAGTCGGCCCAGCGCGGGTCCGGTTTAGCAAATGGGTTTAACGATGCGCAACCAGCGAGAAGGGTTACAGCCGCACCAGCGGCAACAACAGCTTTAAAGGCTGAACGGGTCATACGCTTATCTCCTGACTCTAGGACTTGGATGATAGTTGATTCTAATGCGATGAGCCAAACTGACTCACGTCCTGTTAGTGTAGACCGTGGCTCGGGTATAAAATTCCCGAGCCATCCCAAAAAAACTTGGACGTCTAACCAATTAGGGAGCCAATCAGGCTTGCGCTTTCTTTTCCCTGCGGCGAGACGTCAATATGAACTCCGTATAACCGTTAGGCTGTTCAATACCTTTTAAAACCAGATCCAGCGCGGCTTGAAACGCTACGCTGGCATCAAAATCAGGCGCCATAGGTGTGTAATCCGGATCACCCTTATTTTGCTGATCAACCACCAACGCCATTTTCTCCATGGTGTCGCGTAGCTGGCTTTCGGTAACCAGACCAGAAAGTAACCAATTAGATAAAAACTGACTGGAAATTCGCAAGGTAGCACGATCTTCCATCAAACCGACATTATTGATATCGGGTACCTTCGAACAACCGACACCCTGATTAACCCATCGCACCACGTAGCCAAGTATGCCTTGTGCATTGTTATCCATCTCGCGCTGAATTTCATCCTCTGAAAAATTGCGGCCCTGTTCTACTAGTGGTAGCGTCAGAATATCGTCAAGTGCTGCAGACTCCCGTTTAGCAATCTCAGCCTGGCGCTCAAATACATTCACTTCGTGATAGTGCGTAGCATGCAACACGGCTGCTGTTGGCGATGGTACCCAAGCGGTATTTGCACCCGATTGAGGATGCCCAATCTTGGCCTCTAACATCCCAGCCATTTCATCCGGAATTGCCCACATACCCTTACCGATTTGACCGTTGCCCTGCAAGCCACATTCAAGTCCCACATCTACGTTGTTATCTTCGTATGCCATTAACCATGTAGATGTTTTCACCTCACCTTTTGGAATCATGACGCCAGCGTGCATGCTGGTGTGCATCTCATCCCCGGTGCGATCAAGAAAACCGGTGTTGATAAAAATTGCCCGGTTCCTGGCTTCATTGAGACACGCTTTCAGATTAACTGTGGTACGTCGTTCTTCATCCATAATGCCAATTTTTAACGTATTTTCTTTTAAGCCCAAGGCTTTTTCAACGCGTGCAAACAAATCAACCGACGAGGCAACTTCCTCCGGACCATGCTGTTTGGGCTTGACAATGTACATGCTACCCGTGCGCGAATTTCGTGGCTGCGTATCTGATTTTTTAAAATCATGCATGGCACAAAGACCCGTGACCATGGCATCGACGATGGTTTCAGCAACTTGATTGCCGTCAGCATCGAGAACCATGTCTGACATCATATGCGCACCCACGTTTCGAACTAACAACACACTTCTACCAGCCAGGCTAATGGCATCTCCTGCAAGAGTTTGGTACTGTCTGTCAGGGTTTAGCTTGCGGACCACTTCTTTGGAGCCTTTTTTAAAGCTATCCTGCAAATCGCCTTTCATTAAACCCAGCCAATTGCGATACACAATCACTTTATCATCGGCATCAACCGCAGCAACTGAGTCTTCACAATCCTGAATAGTGGTCAGTGCTGATTCAAGCACCACATCTTTTATACCAGAAGGATTGGTACTGCCAATTGGATGATCACGATCAATTTGCACATCGATATGCAATCCATTGTTGACCAACAATATGCTATTGGGCGCGGCGGGATCGCCGTTATAACCCACACATTGTTTAGCATCACGCAAACCGATCTCACTGCCGGATGTTAGTACGACGTGCAATGCACCATTTTTGATGCTTAGACTAGCGACATCAGCAAATGAGCCTTGCGCAAGCGGAGCGGCTTTATCTAAGAATGCATTGGCATAAGCCACCACACGTTCGCCACGAACCGGGTTGTAACCACCCGATTTCTCAGCACCATCGGATTCAGGAATAGCATCAGTGCCGTACAGCGCATCGTAAAAACTGCCCCACCGCGCGTTAGCCGCATTGAGCGCATAACGTGCATTATTGACCGGCACCACCAGTTGCGCGCCTGCGATGGTGGCTAGCTCAGCATCTACATTTGAGACGTTGACCTGCACACTGTCAGGGACGTCAACCAGGTAACCTATTTCCTTCAGGAAGGCTTTGTACGCCGCCATGTTTGGCATGCCAGGATTGGCTTTATGCCAGGCATCGATTTTTGCCTGTATCTCATCTCGCTTTTGCAGTAACGCTTTATCCCGCGGGCCGACGACCCCAAGGATAGAGGCAAGTGACTGCCAAAAGTCATCGGGCGATACACCCGTTCCCGGAATTGCCTCGTCATTAACGAATTGATACAGTGCATCGGCAACAGTCAAATTTGCAACTTTCATTCTAGTTAGGCATCCAATTCTGCAGAGAAGCGGCACTATACCAGCGCGGTGTCAGCTCCGAAACTGGAAGCCTGCCCAACGGCCAGGTTTTGATCAGTGTTGAGACATATGTGCTCAAAATTACCCCAAAAACAGGTAATGAAGCGCTATGTGAGCCAATTCCGACTGGATGTTGCTGATGTGTCACTGATCACACCGTATTTTAGATGCATGTCTCGCAGCAGGCTTTTCTGGCAGTGCTATCATTCGCGGCAAGAAAAATAAGAAAACCACGTTTACAAACGACCAGGTTCAATATGAAAAAGTATACAAAAATTGTTGCCGTTAGCTTACTCACCGGTTCTCTGGCGGCTTGCTCGTCCGGAGACTCTGGTTCTGCTGACGGAGATACTGGTGCCACGGGTAGTGATACCTCTGGCGTCATAGAAGACGATCCAGGTACCACTGGCGGCACAGGTACCACTGGCGGCACAGGTACTACTGGCGGTTCAGGTACGACTGACGGTTCAGGTACCACTGACGGTACAGGTACCACTGACGGTTCAGGTACCACTGACGGTTCAGGCACCACTGACGGTACAGGTACCACTGACGGTACAGGCACTACTGACGGTACAGGCACTACTGACGGCACCGGTACCACTGACGGCACCGGTACCACTGACGGCACCGGTACCACTGACGGCACTGGCACCACTGACGGTGATACCACAGGTGGCGGCGACTCACGCACTCCCAGTGGTACATCGGAACTCGGAAACCCGCCTACGCTGGCAGACCCGTTTGCTGACGCAATACCAAGCCCGGACCCTGCAGACCCGTTTGGCACTGATCTGGAAATCGACTCTGAAGAGCCGGTTGCTGGCGGTGCTCCAACCACACCAAAGAATTTGCGTATCGACTTAGTCTCAAACGATTGGGCGGAGCTGAACTGGGCGCCTTCCAATGATGACGGCGAGGTAGTTGAGTATCGCTTATATCGCAGTGACGACCATGTTTATATTATCCGCGGTGATGAGACTGATCCAAATACCGAAGCGCAAAAAGAACTGGACCAGATCTGGCGTTCTACGTCTTTCATGGATTGTAACTACACGCGTTTTCAGGATCGTGTACACATGTGTGGTCTTTTCGGCCCGATGGCCGGTGAGACTTATAGCTATCAGATCTCAGCCGTTGACGATGAAGGCAACGAGTCTCCGCGATCTAACGCTATAACTATCGTCTACCACGCAGAGCAAAATGCTGCTGTGCCCAAGTATGAAGACTTTTACAAAGAGCCAGACGATACGTTTGCACAAGATCATGATCTGTCAGACACCGCATTCTTTCTTGACAAGTTCTCAGTTGTATTTGAAGACGAATTCGACGGTCCGGCAATTGATGAGACCAAGTGGCAAACTGTTTTGACTTGGGGCGATGCTAAATTTATCAATGGTGAGCAGCAGTACTTTGTCGACACACAGGCACAACCTGGTTTTGGTTACGACCCATTCAAATTTGAAAATGGCGATCTTGTTATTGAAGCCATTCGTACACCGGAAGAATTCGCTGATTCTCTGCCGGCTGAATGTGAAGAGGAAGACGATTCAGGTCTGGAACGTTGTCTGTTCCTTTCTGGTGCACTTTCAAGTCATGATCGATTCGGTATGACCTACGGCTATGTTGAAGGTCGTATGAAAGTCGGTGGCACTTCGGGCATGCTTTCAAGCTTCTACATGTATCACCGTTACCCAGGTACTGAGAAGAACTTGCATGCGCCTGAAATTGATATCGTTGAATACCTGGCCGATAACCCGTTCGGTGATGAAGATGCCTTCCAGACGTATCACTACCGTGATGCATCGGACGATGGCGCTATACGCTCCGCACCAACCATGAATTACGAAAATCCTACGGGTGATTTGTATTCAGACGACTACCACACGTTTGGTGTGCTTTGGGAACCACAACTGGTTATATGGTACATAGATGGAAAAGAGATCAAACGATTAACTGGTCCTCAGGTGGCACGTCAGCAAATGAATATCGTGACATACCTTGTAGCCGGTAGTGCCTGGGCACCAACCCCTGCAGATGATGACTCAATTTATCCATTGCAGTATAAAATTGATTACATTCGCGCTTACCAGCGTCCTGAGTACAGCAACAACGGTCTGTATCCTGATCGTTAATCGATACTGACTGTAGCGATAATAAAAACGGCTCTTATACAGGGCCGTTTTTTTTGTTTATTTTTTAGTCTCTATGTCATCCTCAAACCCATGCTCATGCGCTCTTCTACATCAAAACCAAGCGACCGGTAAAAACCTTCAACCTCTGTATTGTCAGCACGTATTTGTAAATTCACTTTGCCGCAACCAAGCTGTTTTAAATGTTCCAGGATATGCTTTATCATATGCTCGCCAACACCTTGCCGACGGCACGATGCCAATACCGCCACGGCATACAACCAGCCACGATGCCCGTCGTAGCCAGCCATGCACGCACCTACCATTGCGGCATCGTGGTAAGCCACGAAGATCAAATCATCAACGAGCAGTTTTTCATCAATGATTTTTTCAGGCGCGTTGTGTGGCGGGTCGTCGGGGAAGACAGTTTGCCAGAGCTTTACAAGTGCGTCGCGATCCTCGGGTCGATACTGACGGACTTTTATCATAAGTATATTCTCCAACACGTCCTACCCCGCCAAAACTTGCTCCACCAACTCATCAATAATGGCTCCACCCTGTAGCGTGTTGTTCATTTGCCGGCCATGCCAACCACATGCTTTTGCAGCTTCGATGTTCTCCGGCATATCGTCCACAAACACACATTCTTCTGGCTTCAGATTAAACGTGTCTGTTAAGTGCTTATAAATTGCAGGATCAGGCTTTATTAAATTGGCTTCTGCCGAAATTACATGGCCTGTGCACAGGCCAAAACACGGTTGATGTTTTTTCAGGTAGGTCCACGAATGATTTTGCATATTGGACAATATGTACATGGGCACACCGGCTGCGTGAGCTCGATACATACCTTTAACAGTTGGTGCAAGCGCCACGAGGGACGCTGGTAAATTATGATAGAAACCCGCGACAGCAGCTTTGTCTATTTTTGTGCGAGCTTGCGCATTGCTTATGGCATCGTCCAGCGAAATAGTGCCCTTGTCCAGCGCTAACCACTCACTGTGCTTTACAGTTACGTCTATTAGGGCTTGCTGCGCAGCGGAGTCGTTGATCACCGATGCGCTTAGTGCTTGCGGATTCCACTCACAAATTACATTGCCTATATCCAGAACCAGATTCTTAATCATGTTGTGCTAAATTGTTTTACGAACTATCAGTGTAAATCAATCCAGGTTAGAAAACCGGCTATGAATAACGATCAGGACAAGCTCACCACCCACGACTCTGAAGAAGATGCACGTAATCAGGATATATTGATCTACGTAAATGGCGATATCGTGCCACGCAATGAGGCCAAAGTGTCTGTTTATGACAGTGGCTTTATGCTCGGTGATGGCATGTGGGAAGGTCTGCGGTTATACAACGGGGTGTGGTCGTTTTTTGACGAACACATGGATCGCTTATTTAATAGTTGTAAGGCTGTGTCCCTTGATATAGGGATGGACAAACAAGGTGTGCTGGACGCCCTGAACAAAACCGCCGCAGCCAATGATATGACCAATGATGCGCATTGCCGCTTAATGATTACACGCGGGGTTAAGGTAAAACCGTTTCAACACCCTTCCCTTTCCCGCAGTGGTCCAACCATGGTGATCATTATCGAACACTCCAAACCAAAAGCAGATTTACATGCCACCGGCATTCGCTTAGCAGCAGTGCCTCAAGTGCGCGGACTACCCATGTCCCAAGATGCCAAGTTCAACTCTCATTCAAAGCTCAATTGCGTTATCGCATGCCTACAGGCCGAACAAGCTGGCGCTGACGAAGGCTTAATGCTGGACCCGCACGGGTTTGTCAATACCACCAACGCCTGTAACTTTTTTATTGTACGACGCGGTGAAGTATGGACATCAACCGGCGACTACTGCATGAACGGCGTTACTCGGCAAAAAGTGATTGATCTGTGCCGCGCAAACGACATACCTGTATTTGAAAAAAATTATTCCCTATACCAAGCGTATGGCGCTGATGAAGCCTTTTTAACCGGTACGTTTGGTGCGCAAACGCCCGTGGCTGAGATAGATAACAAGCGCATTGGCCAACACACTGGAGCTGGCCCTGTGACTAAACGAATTCAGGGCTTGTATAAAGGGTTAATCAAGCAGTCAACTGGCGCGGGCGTGTAATAACATTAACGCAAATGTTCACGATTATCGAGCCTTGTTGAGAAATGCAGCTATCTCGCGCGGTGATCTCAGATGAAAAACTTGCTTATCGGCCGCAACCTCAGCAACGTATTGTCGGTATCTTGGGGTCAGCTTACGGTGACATAGCCAAACAACCCGATAACTGGTCATGGTGCTTTTGAGCATCGGTGCGTGTTCAGGCCATCCTTCCGGGTTGATAAACAGACCTTTCACAAATCGCTTTGTTACCCACGCAACATGCACGAGCAATGGTAAGTCAATATAGATAAGCGTATCCGCCTGCCCAAATCGTTCCCATGCTGACGGCACACAACCGTAGCCGTCGATAATCCATTCATCCTCTTTTATAAGCTCGGCATGGATACTGAGATAATCTGCGTGTGGATTTTTTGCACCACCCGGCTGGTACATAATTTTATCGATGGTAACCAGAGGAAGCTGGGTGATGTCTGCTAACTGTTTAGCCAGCGTAGATTTGCCAGCACCTGCGTTGCCGAATATCGCTACCTTTTTCATGCTGCTTTCCCTTAAGTTTAATGGTACTCAAGAGGTGGCAAAAAAAAACCGCCTGATGAGCGGTTTGTTATGCTTTACACAGTCATAAGCCACCAGCCCTAAGGGATGATGGTAATAATTTGAATTGCGTGGGCTCGGATGCCAAATTTCATTGGTCAATAATCAATTATCTGGCATTGAAAGTCAACACACCTTTATGGGAGTAGAAGTTCTTTGTTGATGGGAATGTATTCGCTAGCCACATTTATCAACGAATTAGCTGTGAGTTTTTCTACGCCATAGACTTCAACACGCTTGCTCTTACTCGTTTTTATCTTATCTACCAACAAGTCAAAATCCCCATCACCAGAAACAAGTACCACCACATCGGCCTCTTCAGCGCACTCCATAACATCAATGGTTATACCAACATCCCAATCTCCTTTTGCTGAGCCATCGCTTCGTTGGATAAAGGGTTTTAGCTTTACCTCAAAACCAATCGCACGCAATATGTTTTGGAATTCAGTTTGTTTTTGATCACCCCGATCGATGGCGTAGGCAAAAGCATTGGTGACTTTGCGCTGATTGGTCACTAAGGACCAAAACTTGTTGTAGTCAAAGTTTTTACCAAACGTTTGCCTACAAGTGTAGTAAACGTTTTGGACATCAACAAAAATTGCGACATTTTCCATGGGTTTTTAATCGTTCGTGAACGTGAATTAGGAATTGTGCTACAGGTTTTCCGGCTACATGAAACGAAATATTTGGCAGCGACTGCATTGATGTAGAAATACAATATTTTCATGCGCATTGGCCTGTGAAGAACATTTGGGTATTTTTACCTGAGTCGGTGCTAAATGCACCCACGTAGCGTCTCTCAGCTGCTCTTATACTTACAAGTATTAGTACCACTAACGAGACTCAGCCGACAATAGTACAGGGACGACCAATGTTTTTGAATAAGAAGCAATCCACACTACCCACGCTGGCTCTATTAACCATTGCAGGGTTTGCTACAGCATGTTCCAATTCCAGTTCGGGCGACGCTCAAACCGCCACCGCTTCTGAACAGCAAGAACAAACACCGGCTGAAGCGCAAATTGGAAGTGAAACACAAGATGCCAGCAGCGAAAATGAAGCTGTAGTATTGCCGGAATCAGTTGAAGAAAATGACTCCTCCGAACAGAGCAATGAAGCTGAGCAAAACGGCGAATCCAATGCGGAGCCAAGTTCAGAAACAGAACCAATTGCAGATGTCGAAGCAGGTGCAACAGAAAGTGCCCAAGCTGACGATCCAACAAATCAGCCATCAAGCATTTTAACCGCAGACAATGCCAACGCCGTTATCCTGCAAGCCTTTGAGGTATTCACAGAACGCGCATACGATAATCGATTAAGCGCCCACCAATACGTAAAGCAAGCGCCTTTACTAAGGAATTCAGTGATGACTCCGGGGTACATTTGGTGGCGGTGGGGAAATGAAGCTATCGGGCATCTATCGGAACCACTACCAAGTGTCAGTTGAGAATTTTAACTACAACTTAACCCACAGTGGTAGTGCGCTTGCCGTAATGGATGCAACGACCATTAAAACTGGAGAATCGCACACCGGTTCGTTTCGTATGTCACCGCCGGTACTGGCAAATCAGCCCGTCACAGTTGCTGTATTCCAGCAATTCGAAAATGATGAAGGATTTTTTAGCAACTTAAGTTACACGCGAGGTGGCATGCAAATACTAGCTGGCGACGATAGCGAAATCATTTTATTTCAAACATTAAGAGAATTGAGATAGTTCATCATGTTGGAACCGCTATTCTTTGGTGCGCAATCTGCCTGTCTGCTTTATGTTAGTTGTGATGGCATTCAAAAGGTAATCGTCTTCCACGGGCTACGACTGTGAGAGGCTAGTGTCACATGCCTGTCACGCCAAAGTCTGATTATTTATACTCGTACGGCAGTTCAAGGTCGAACCGGGCACAGATGGCCCTGATATCGTGAAAGTCCTTCGATGCCAGCCTATAGCCGGTGTGTGATTGAATTTGAAATTCAGCGGAAATACAACGCACACTAGTGTCACCAATGCACCCATTACCCGTCAACGCTTGCGCCGGGTACATGCCCTCCCCAGCCGCAGCAGGTCCATACTGGCCATTGCCTTGCGCATCGAGTACGATCACATGCAGATCGATTTCCCGGCCGAGAGGATCGCCCATGACGAAATTCCACGCGCGACTGTCGGGCTTTGGAATTTCGACAAATTGCTCGGCAGCGACGTGTCGTAATAATGCTGGCAAGTCTTTCTCCTGGAGGGTGATGTCGAGATCTTTGTGATCACGGGTTTGTTCGCCAAGCAAGGCATCAATGCCCCAACCCCCATCAATCCAAATAGTCAGCCCGATATCACTCCAGTTCTGGTAGAAGTGCAGCACATCGTCGCCGCTCATTACACTGCTTGTCCGTCAGTTTGCCCGTGGGTGAAAATAAACCGTTACAGCAAGCCTTGTCAAGTGAACGGTGGTCTGCCGGAATCACAACCTGGTCCGTCAAAATCCGAATGGCAGAGACTTGATATGCATTAGTATTTGCAACCGGTTCAATCTATCACTACCAGCTGACTATGAAATGCTTGTGCCCTCTTCGCAAAAGAAACGGTACGGCCAAAACCCCGGCGTGATCCGCTGTTCTAATCGTTCGGTTCACATGTGCTACTCTAGATTCGATTAAATAACAAAGGACAGGAATTCGATGAAAATCCAGGCACACAAGACCGCTTTGGCGGCGTTTATGATCAGCATAGCGTTGCCCGCTATGGCGGAAGACATAACAATTACCGTTTGGGCTGGTGGCTCTAACGACGGTGACAGCTATCGCATCGAGGCCATCGAGATGGCTGCGGATATTCTCTCGCGGGAAGCCGCTGTTCTTGGCGAAGAGCTCAACATCACTGTTGAAGGTCGCCGCGACTTTGCCGGTTGGGAAGAGTTCAAGCAAGGGGTCACTCTTGGTGCTGAGGCTGGAACCGCACCGAGCATTGTAGTTACATCTCATCTGGATATCACGCCGTGGAGCCAGGCGGGTTATATCGTGCCGGTCGAGGATTATGTCGACCTTGATGCCTGGCCGCTCAATAACGTTTACCCGAATCTTATGGAAATAGCCTCCTACGGAGGCACACAGTGGGGAATTCCGCAGGATGCCGAGTCTCGCCCGTTTTTCTTCTGGCGCGAAACGATGAAGGAGCTAGGTTACAGCGAAGACGACATCGACGCTCTGCCCGCCAAAGTCGCTGCCGGCGAATACAACCTGCAAAATGTTTTGGCTGACGCAACCAAAGCGGTCGAAATGGGAATTGTAGAAGAAGGATACGGCTTTTATCCCCGCGTATCAAACGGGCCGGACTACGTTCAGTTTTACCAGTCGTTCGGCGGCCAGATAATGGATCCTGAATCTGGAAAGCTTGTCCTCGATAAGACTGCTATGACCGAATTCTACCAATTTTTCGTTGATGCAGTAGCCGCTGGCGTGACTCGAAAAAATCATATTGGCACCGAATGGGACCAATGGTATAACGAGGTTGCGAATGGTCGGGCTGCTTTCTGGCATGGCGGTACATGGCACTACGGTCGCTACGCAAATGAAGGAAACGAAGATTTCTGGAACACGATCCAGTTCTCTTTAATCCCTGCAGGTAATGACAATGGCCGCGCCAATACCATCACGCATCCCCTGGTGTATCTTGTGATGAACCAGGAAGACGACCGTATCGAAGAGGTCGCCTCCCAACTCATCGCTATAGCGACAGAGCCGCGTTTGAATACGCTGCATGCAATCCAGTCGAACCACCTCGCGGTGGCGAAGGCGCAGGAAGGTTTAGATCTCTATAGCGGCAACCGTTGGGCATCTGAGGCAACCGAAGTGCTTCTTGGTGCGGCCAACGCGCAACCCAACCACCTACAATATGGCGCGTTTTCAGAAGCCATGTTTAGTGGACTGGAATCAGCCTGGACTGGTGTACAGACACCGGCAGAGGCCGTTGCTGAAGTCGAAGCTCAGATGCGGGCTACAATTGGCGACGATCTGCTTGTACGCTGAATGAAAGATCGGGGCTAGGCACACTAATTTTGCCTAGCCCACAACGCTAAGGACAATATGTAATGACCTCACGTCTGCTAGGGATCGGATTTCTAGCACCTGCTCTTGTAGCGGTATTCTTTTTTTTCCTGCTTCCTGTGTTGTTGACGGTGGTATTCGCGTTCACGAATATGTCGACTTCTACAGGGATCATGGGAGGCGACTACCGGATTATAAATGAACAGTTGCGTAGCTTGCCGGATGCGGGTGTCAGCACCAAGTCGATTGAACAACTTGAAACCGCTGGCTTTGAGATCACCGAGAAGGGGCTTGCAGCACTAGCTGAGAATTTTAGCGATAATACGGCTGATGAGCTTCGGGACAACTTCCTTGGTGAAACATTCACCGCCCGACGGGAAGTTGAGCGACTGCTGAAGGGTTTGGAGGACCCAATTCGAAAAACGCGGGATCGCAAGGCGGCCGCCGACCTTTTCGCCGTTACGATTATGGGCGAACGTTATGGCTCTGAAGAGTCGTTCCGCACAGCATTATCTGCAACAGGAATAGACGCTGCAGATCACGACGCTCTGGTGGGTGTCGCCTACACGGGTTGGGTTTGGACTACTGACAATTTCAAACTGCTACTAGAACTGCCCTCGACCATGCGCTTTGCCATGAACACAGCGTTCTATGTCATTTGCACACTAATATTTAACATTATCTTCGGATTGTTTCTTGCGTTGTCGACGTTCTATCTACCAGCCAAACTCGCAAACACGTTTCGCGCCGTTTGGTTTTTGCCCCGAATTTTGCCACCCGTCCTTTATGTATTGATGTGGAGCTGGTTCACCTGGGATGACGGTTTCATTGCGACAGTAACTGGCTGGTTTGGTGTGCAGTCACAAAACTGGATGTTGCAGACAACCACGCATGCCTGGACCGTCGTGGTGCTGATTAACGGATTTGTTGGCGCATCTTTAGGCATGATCTTGTTCTCCTCTGCCATAAAGGCCATCCCGACATCGATGCTCCATGCATCCGAAGTGGACGGAGCTAACCGCTGGCAGCAGGTCCGACACATCATTTTACCGCAGATGCGCTGGCCCATTCTATTTATGACCTCCTACCAAACGTTGAGTCTGTTGACCTCGTTTGAGTACATACTGCTGGCGACAGACGGCGGCCCTGGTCGTGGAACTGAAGTTTGGGCACTTGCGGCCTATCATACGGCCCTGAATAACTACGGTGGCAATCTCCAATACGGATTGGGGGCAGCCTATGCACTGGTGTTAGTGTTTATCGGTATTGCTTTATCTGTCCTTTATTTGCGATTCTTCAATTTCAAAGAGCTGCTGATCAAACCGAGAATTGAACAATGAACGCCAATTCTCGTGTCTGGCATTTAGTGCTGATTCTCACGATTTTCTCAGCACCGTTGTTGATCATGTATGTTTTTCAGGTCATCGACAGCGTTGCCCAAAGAAATCCCGGCTCGCTGTGGCCCGGCGAATTAGACCTCTCAAACTGGCGGTTCTTGTGGGAGAAAATTGATGCTGGACGCCCATCGATTTGGGTGGTCACATTCAACACATTCATTTTTGCCACTACCACCGCCTTGGCCGTCACGACACTTTCCGCGACGGCAGGGTATGCCTTGTCGCGACTCAATATGCCCGGGCGTCCCTATTTTCTCGGTGGGCTGATCATTCTGCACGCCTTTCCAACGATTACTCTGATCATCGCCATTTTCATCATTCTTCAGTTCATGGGCCTCTTTGACAGCCTTCTGGGCATTATTTTTGTCAAGGCGGCGCTCGAGCTTCCGTTTGGAGTCTGGATCATGAAGGGCTTCTACGACACCGTGCCGTGGGAGATCGAAATGGCCGGTGTGCAGGATGGCGCAAGCCGCGCACGAGTTTGGTGGGCACTGGTTTTGCCACAAGTCAAACCCGGTCTCGCAGCGCTTTTGATAATTTCATTTCTGTCGGGATGGTCGGAGTTCATTCTGCCACTTGTCCTTGCGCCGGGTTCAAGCACGCAGGTGTTAGCCACCTATATGAACGCAGTTATTCAAGACGATGCGACCGCGGACTTCGGGCTCTTTAAGGCAATTGGTATGTTTTATTCGATTCCGGTAATTGTGATCTACCTGCTGTTCCAGAAACAGCTCATGAACATCTATGGCGGCGGCACTAAGGGCTGATGGAACTCAAATTAACTGAATTTACCAAACGGTTCGGTGCTGTCACCGTAATCGAAGACATGAATCTGACTGTCAAAAGCGGTGAAATGATCGCGCTGTTGGGCCCATCGGGATGCGGGAAATCCACAACTCTGTTTGCCATCTGCGGCATTCATAAGATGAGCGGTGGCACATTACATTTTGGCGAACGCAACGTGACGTCGGTACCTGCACAACAAAGATCCGTTGGCGTTGTGTTCCAAAACTATGCGCTCTATCCACATATGACCGTTGAGCAGAATATCGGCTTTCCGCTAAAGGTGCAGAAACTGTCGAAGTCGGTGATCAAGAGTGAAGTCGCACGTCTGGCAAACCTTGTCCAGATCGGCGAACTTCTGGATCGTAGACCCGCCCAATTGTCTGGCGGACAACAGCAACGCGTGGCACTGGCGCGCGCTATGATCCGAAAACCGGATGTACTGCTTCTCGATGAACCGCTTGCCAATCTGGACGCGAAACTCAGGCTTGAAATGCGCTCAGAGATCAGGCGCATTCAGCGCGAAACCGGGATCACTGCGATTTTGGTTACCCATGATCAGGTCGAGGCGATGTCGATGTGCGATCGGATCGCATTGATGAAAGAAGGCAAGATCGTCCAGCTTGACAAGCCTGAACAGATGTATGCAAACCCCAGATCACAGTTCGTCGCCGGATTCCTCGGGAACCCACCAATATCATTCCTCCCAGCTTCGGCTGGGGAGAGGCTTGATCTTGGCGCAAATCAGACACTCGCTCGCCCGTTAACGCTTGACGCCAAAGGCGACATAGTTATTGGAATCCGACCGGAACATTTCGGTCCCCAGCATGGCACGGGACTGGAGGGCGAAGTCGTTTTCGTTGAACCACAAGGCCGCGAAGAGTTAATCGATGTTCGCCTCGACAACGGCGGTGCCATTCGCGCGATCTTGCCCAGTGGCGAACAATTAACAGTGGGCCAGCGTGTAAACTGGGGCGTAGCAATTGATCGTATCTTGGCCTTTTCGGCAGAGGGGATCCGTTTATGACAGATATGCACTTTCCTGTTCTGCCTTACGCGATTGCCCACCGCGGCGCTTCGGCTTATGCGCCGGGCAACACATTGGCGGCCTTTCGAAAGGCCGACATTCTTGGTGCCGATATGTGGGAAGTAGATATAAGGGCAACCTCAGATGGCGTGCCTGTTGTCTTTCACGATGCCGAACTGGCCGACGGACAAGCCATCAATGGTCTATCGCGCAGCGAGTTGCAAGAATTACTTCCCAATTGTCCGGACCTTGCTGAGGTGATCGCCTTGGCTGCCGAACTTGGTGCGGGAATTTACGCTGACATCAAAGATGTGGATGCGGCTTTGGCCACCCTGCATTTGCTGCAGAATGCAAAGATCAGCCCCGTCATTATCGGGGCGTTTAAGCCTCAAATTGTCCAAACTCTCCAAGAGGCGGGCAGTGACTATCCTGTGGCCGGACTGGTGCCCATTGGGGTCAATCCTCATGTGCATGCAACCCAGGCCGACATTATTCATTTGTGCTGGGAGCATATGCAGCGACCCCAGGATGAACTGACACCTGAGTTCTTTAGTCGCGCCTTTGGTGATGGCAAACGCGTTGTTATTTGGCACGAGGAGGACCCGATTAGAATGGCTGAGATCCGCACCAAACCGGTGACCGGCATCTGTTCGGACATGCCCCAACTAGTCAATCCTTTTAAAGCACCGCGCTCGTACCCCTTCCAAATTGTTTGCCACCGCGGCTCTTATCCAATCGCACCAGAGAACACCGTACCGGGCTTAGAATGCGCATTGGCTGGTGGGTTCGATTACATCGAAGTTGACCTCCAAATTACGTCCGATGGCGAAATCGTAGTGTTCCACGATGCAATGCTCGATCGCACTACCAATGGAACCGGGCCGGTGTGCGATCATACGCTTGCACAGTTGCGTAAGCTTGACGCCGGTGTGAAGTTTGATCCCTTCTTTGCAGGCACGCGCATTCCAACTCTGAAAGAGGTCGTTGAACTTTTGAACCTTTACAATGGCTGCGCGTATCTGGAATTCAAATCCGCCCCACCTGCCCCGGTTCTCGAAATGGTTCGTAATGCAGGTTTGCTTGAACGCGTGTTTTTCTGGTCCTTCAACCGCGAATTCCTGATGGAGCTGAGAGCGATGTGTCCGGAGGCGCAAATTATGACTCGGCGTCAAGACTATCCTTCTGTCGCCGAAGCAATCGCTGACTATGCTGCCAATCTGGTTGAGTTCCTGCCAGACGACGATCCGGCCGAGATTGCCTCGCTACGCGGCAGCAAAGTGCGATCTATGGTTGCCTACATGGGTGATGATGAAGCAATTTTTGGACAGATAGTGAAGTTGCACCCGGATCTGTTCAATCTCAATAGTGCCTTCGCATTTTCCCGGTTTGCGAAGTCAATTTAATCAGGTGGCGCATTGCCTCACTAGTTTGGTTACCCAACCATAGCAGTGGCTTCATATAACCTGCTACCCATCAGAATTGCAGTTGGGAGCTAGATATTTGTAACCGGGTTAAAGTGCCTTATTGATTTTGCTGCCGTTTTTTGCGCCTGAGCCCATCTCCTTTGAAGCGATGCAATCTCCTCTTCGCGGCCAATTAAAGGAGTCAAATCAGCATTAATGCTGGCGTCAAACCGGCTTTCCTGCCTGGACTCTTCAAGCACTTGATACACGTCGGCTGGTAGCTCAATGCCCTTGAGCGAATGGACACCTAGTTGATTAAATAGGAAGCGGCCAGTGGTCAATCGGAGAGTAGCGGAGGAAACGACGAACGTGTTCGCTTGCGCAAGATCTTGGAGACGTGCTGCAAGTTTTGGAGTGTCGCCGACCACTGCACTTTCTTGAGAAGCGCCTTCGCCAATCAGATCTCCAACTACTACTAAACCTGTAGCAATGCCAACTCTTACGGCCAGATTGATTTCTCGCATGTCCTCAGGATCGAGCTTTTGAGATAAGGCAGTTGAACCGATCAGGTCGCAGAAAGAGAATACAGCTACACCCTGCATACCTGCTATACGATTCCACTCCAGCGCACGCCAGGATGGTTGGCGCCATATCAAGCTTTGGCGCAACCGGCCCTCTGCGCACTCAAAGTTGTCTGCTGCTATGCCTTGTCGTATAAATTTATATAAAGAGCAGCGTCCAACGTTTGAAATATTTTAGTAATTGTAAACTGTATGCTGAACAGCTGAAATCTTGTCAGCAGGAAATCCAGCGAGTGATGCATGTTCCTTTATGTGATCTTCATCATCGGTTCTATAAACGCAGAAAGTTCCTTCTTGAGTTAGAAATGATTTATCCCATTCCAGAGCGCCACCGAATTGACCAACAACCTGTTGAGAGCCTTTCGAAATTTCAATTTGCTTCTCCATAGGAAGTTTAGAGATCCCTGGTACACCTCGTTCAATAACAAATACATTGTGTCCGCTTTGAGGCACTTCCATGGCTTTAGGTCCTCCTCCAATTTCCGGACTATTTGTGAATTCGGTTTCAATAACACTGATAGCAGACAACTCAAGCGTATCTAAATACTTGCTTATATTGGTTTCATCGGGCGCCTCCAGCAACAAATAACCTTGAGATTCAGTTCGGAATTCTTCCTTCAATTTTACTTCATGGTTTGATTCAGCCGTGTTACCTTCAACATTTCCGAAGGCATGTTCCTGCGACTCAACTATTTTATCTATTGAATCGGAGTCAAGTAGAACAACAAAGCGCTTCGCATTGGCTTGGTTTGCATGGGACACTGAAGAAACCAGGTAAAAACCGATCAGCATCATAATCAGTGTACGTTGTGCAATTCTTACTGTGCGATTCATAGTAGGTATTTCCTTCAACAATGAGTGAATCTGCAGTCTCGATAAAAACTCGTGTGTGGTAAATGCTCGTATACCCGAATAACATGCCCTAACGTCCAGTTGCAAAGCAAGTAGCTGTCTGTAACTATCGGTGATAGTGATTTATACCGAAAAGGCTTCTTTATGGACGTACTAGCTGACGTTACTCGTGCGATTTCTCTGCAAGGCGCGCTCTATTTTGAGGTTCACGCGTCGCACCCGTGGATTTCCATGAATCCCTCAATGGAACAGGTTGGCGCGGCAATGATGCCGGATGCAGGTTGTGTTATTCCATTTCACATCATTCTTGATGGTCAAATTTTTGCCAAGCTTGGCGACGACAGTTATGGGCCCGTATCCATCGGTAGCGGTGATGTTTTGATACTCCCTTCAGGTGGAAAACATGTCATTACATCAGATGTGGATACTTGGGAAGGTACACCTGCGGACGTCGCGTTTTATCTCAATGCAGCAAAAAGCAGTCGCCCATTTACGATGATGGAGATCGGAGAGGGTGGTGATAAGGCAAGCCTCGTCTGTGGGTATTTCGGCTGCGATCGATCTCCATTCAACCCATTACTCAATATATTACCGGGCATGGTGATTCTTAAAAATTTACTTGATGAAGATCCGCTCATGCCTGAGTTAGTGAAAACGGCAGTGATTGAAAGCAAAGATGACTGGGAAGGTACTAAAACTATGGTCACTAAGCTAAGTGAACTTATGTTCTTACGCGCTCTGAAGCAGACGATGGACACTCTTGAAGCACAAAACGTCCAGAATTGGCTAACTGCATTAAAAGATAAACATGTGGGAAGAGTGCTGGAGTTAATTCACGAAGACCCTACTAGAAAATGGACGCTAGAACTGCTTTCAAAAAATGCAGGCCTTTCAAAGTCGGCTTTATCAGAAAAATTTAATCGATTTGTTGGTGAACCTCCTATTTCCTATATAACCAGATGGCGAATGGAACTTGCCTGCCGACTTCTGGAACAAGGCGAAAAAATCAGCGCTGTCGCGCAGCAGATAGGATATGAATCTGAATCTGCATTTCAGAGATCGTTTAAAAAGATAATGGGTTTGCCCGCTGGACAGTGGAAAAGAAAGCAAACGCAGATCGAAGTTTAAGTTCATAAGAAATGTTGGCTACTACTTCAACAATGAGTCTGAGACATCAAGACCAGAATTTTACAATTAAGGAATAAGTACAACAGCTCGCAAATCAAGCAATACGATTAGCACGCGGACTCTCATCCATTTGCCTGGTTAGGTGATGATTAAGCCGTTCGGACAATTCTGCCCGAACGGTTTTGTATTCTTCCACATCCCATAGGTTATGTGATTCATCAGGGTCGTTTTCCAAGTCATAGAGCTCGCCCCAATCTTGATCTAAGTACATTGTATATCGCCACTTTTGTGATACCACCGCTCGCATGCGCGCAGGCTCAGTAAAACCCAGGCGCGCACCGCCATCATTGTGCTCAATAAGCAAGTCTTCCCTGCTCGCCTGGCCACCAGATAAAACCTCATTAAATGCAATACCTTGCATACCGTGATAAGACTCGACTCCAGCACGCGCCAAAATGGTTGGAGCAATGTCAACGGTTGATGCCATCGCCGAAGTTACACGGCCCGTGCGATCGTCAGCTGGGTCGAACCATAAAAATGGCACCTTGGTGACACTTTTAAAAGGCAGCGCGGCTTTGAGCAACATGTTGTAGTCACCTAGATAATCACCATGATCGGAGTTGTAACAAATAACCGTGTTATCCAACTGACCGTTACTCTCCAGTGCCTGTAGTATTTCGCCCACTGCATCATCAACAAACGCCATCATGCCCGCTGTTAGCGCCATGGCTTCTTTCAATGCTTGCTCATCGAGCATGCGAGCGGTTTGCGGTGTTGGTGCACTGGCGTCTGATTTCCACTGCTCCTCTAACGCACGCATTGGCGGCGTCGGGTTTTTATGCGCCGACAATGGCAGGCGCACTTCAAAATCATCCGGACTGTACATATCCCAATATTTACCCGGCGGGTTAAACGGATGATGCGGGTCAGGAAAAGACACAAACGCAAAAAACGGATCGGCCTCCAGCTTTCGATTATTTAAGTACTCAATTGCCCTGTCTTTCACATACGCCGTTGGGTACAGCTCTTCAGGTATTGGTGTGCGGTACGCTTGAGGACAGGAATAATTGTGCTTTAGCTGATTCGCATTATCGTGTAACGCTTGCCAATCGGTCGTTTGCTCTCTAAACCATTGACCATAGTGACCCTTACAACGATCACCATGCGCTGTCACCGTATCCACATGTTGATAACCATAGTACGGCAGTGTTAACGCAAAGCGTTCTTTACCGCTGTAGCTTGCAGGTTCTTCCTGATTATAATCGCCATCAACACGCTGCCATGCTTCGGGCATACGATTGATCTCTTCGGTCGACTTGCCCATTGGTGGCAAACCTGTAAACGGCTGTAGATGACTTTTACCAATGGCCGCTGTGTGGTAGCCGGCCTTAGCCAGCTGATTAACAAACGTATTGGCAGATAACGGCAATCGACAACCGTTATAGCGTAAGCCATGCACACTCGGATAACGCCCCGTCACCAATGACGCCCGATTTGGCATGCACACCGGTGCCGCGACATGAAAGTTTTCGAATCGGGTACCGCGTGCAGCAATGGAGTCAATATGGGGTGTTTTCAAAACCGGGTGACCATAACAGCCCAACCAGTCTGCACGTTGTTGATCGGTTATCAAGTACAAAAAATTAGGGCGATCGGTCATGAGGCTTTGTATTATTCTCATCAGCGACAATCTGCGCAGTTTTACAAAATCTTACTCTAACAGTCTGTTTGCCGCACTTGCAACGCCATTGCTCACGATTGTTCAAAGAGTACCGCTGGATAGGGTCTTTCGCCATCGCTATACTGTCTAAGTGGTAGGTAGTTGAACAACTGTATAGATGTGCAACGCACAGAAACAATCTTTTTAGCGCATCCTGACGGATTGAATGGATGGAGTTTTATCGATGACGAGCTAGCGCGTATTACCGCCAGGGAGAAGCAAACTCACGTAGCTCAAAACTGGAGAGAGTAAGCAACCGGAACATGATGACGGGCGGCTTATTGTTGATTTATGAAAAACGCAAAGAAGAAAAAAACTTTGGCTGCCTGCCTTATTATTGGACTTACCGTTTGCGCAGCGTCTAGCCTCCAGGCAAATGATTGCAGTGAATATTACGTTAGTCCGTCTGACGACAATCAACTGCCACGCATTACCACGATTTGCCACACAGATAGTGGTGTGGAAATGAGTTACATAGAATTAGAGGAAGGTGATAGCCGAATCATCGACCAAAACCAACACTCTACAGAACAAAACAATTCATCCAGTGGTGCTAATAATTCCACCGACGCAACGAATACTGCCGACGGCAGTGCTGAACAAACCAGTGATACAAAAACACCTGATGGTACTAACGAACAATCCGTCCAATTGGATAAATATCGCACAGGAAGCGCGAGCGAACGACTCAAATATGTCGGAATTAAATTCTGGAGCTGGTTCTGGCCTTGGCTTTCTCAGTACTGGTATAGCTTGCTTATCCTTGGCCTTGTTGCAGCTACTACCTATTTCGCTTACAGGGCGTGGCGGACTGCCAGAGAAGATGCAGCAGCGTCAAAGAAAGCGAATGCACTTTCGCAGAAACCCTACTTTGTGTTTGAGGATGCGAAAGCGGCTTGGCACTCGCAAGTTCCTTATTTTAAGCCTTGCGTTGGATTCAACTTGAGAATCAAGAACACTGGCCAGTCGGTCGCGTTAAACCTCTCGCCGGTTACGATGAACAAAGTGAGAATTAACTTTAATCAGCATTACGTTGCTACTCTTGATGATGAGAAAATAGCTGAAAGCACTGATGTCATTCTCAGCAAATCCAAAGAGATAAAGGAAGATGTAGATGAGGCCAGTGTCACCAGCAGCTTTCCGTCCAGCGATGTAGCTCGCGCTGTCGTTAACCCCAATGAAGTTGTTGAATTTTACGTAACCTGCCCAATGAAAGACGTTCCAGCAAGTGGTGACAGTGACACTGCCGGCATCCGGTGCATGGCTTGGCTTGCCGAAGGCAGCTTCTCGTTTATTGATTCCTTTAGCAACGATAAAAGAGTGGTAGATTTTCAAGTTCAGTGGGGAGCAACTGGCCTGACCACATTTGGCGATGGCACCAGTATGACTACTGGCAATGGCGCTGGAAAAGTTGCCGCTGGCAAACTCACAGAAAATCTAGAAAAGGCTTAAAAATTAAGTTGTTATTCAGTTGCACATCTTTGTGCAACTGGTGAGATTGCGTCACCGAGATCTGTTTAGGGCTCACAATCTTTTGTTATGGATGAAAATATAGATTCAAGCACGCTGTCCGCTTCTGCTTGACTTGATTTTCCTTGTACTTCAACGCTAATAAAATGCGTTGCCCCATTAATTTGGTTAAAAGAGACCACGACATCCTGGTCTTGATAATTGAATTCGAATGGTGGTTTTATACTCATTCCTTCTCTGTTCTCTATCTCTAGTGACTCCATGTTTTTATGTAAGCACTCAGAGATGTATTTCACCCCTTTGCTGCTCTCTTCTGATTCGAATTTGCTACAAGCCGTCAATGTCAGCAGCAGGGAGATAAATAGTACTGCGTATTTCATCCTAAATTCCTATACCTATAAAATTATCGATCGAAAAATTGACAGGTTTTAGCCGTTAGTAAATCGATTTATCGACAGGTGAAAGCAACATCGATGCCGAACGGATTTTTCCATAATTGAATACTCGATCCCAGCTGAATCCGCTCATGCGCTGCGCAAGCCCCTTGCAAAGAGAGTTTGTGCGACGAATGCATGAGTCCGCCGGTATGCCAGTTGTCACACTGGCTCGAATACTGTATATTTATGGGTCTTCCCCACACCGAGTGGGTAACGACTACTGGTTATATTGCCAGTATATACAAAAATTGCGGTACACTGCAAAAAGCTTCTGTTTTTATGT